>Ga0210056_1000053_pt1 | contig 71754 bp, 68 predicted proteins | sample CryGeyCG2014_080_2_FD_183965 | JGI IMG/M metagenome (GOLD analysis project Ga0210056, IMG submission 183965) | Groundwater microbial communities from aquifer - Crystal Geyser CG07_land_8/20/14_0.80 (SPAdes) (version 2) | ecosystem: Environmental > Aquatic > Deep subsurface > Groundwater | place...
CTACGTAATCCGACATTAATATTATACCATATTTTGAAAATAAAGTCAAGCGTAATAATTTATATCAGAATGAGCAGAGGAAGTCAAGAGAATAATTCCTATATTCAAGGTCTGACCCCCATGATGAAACAATGGAAGACCGCCCTGAATTTAAGGTGATACTCTTTCAGGAACTCCAGGAATTTCTTCCTGTCATAATCGTCCAGGAATATCTTTTTCCTTTCGTTTCCCCTTGAAGTGATATGATAGAAACCATCCTCGAATTCGATCCTTAACGGCCTGCCCATTTTGGCGGGAGATCCTTTCTTTAGGTTGGATTAACTCATTGGATACTGTATAAAAGGGATTATATCATAAGATATGTCACATGTCAAGACCTGACACCTTTTTTTTATTGTGAGTTATTATGTAAGGGAATTTTATTTCCTTCATAATAAATATAAGCTGTTTTTAACGGGGATTTTTGTCAAAATAGGGTCTTTAAATCCCTTCTCCCTTGCTTCCTTAAGGGCTTTTTCGGGCGTATATCCTTTGCCTAATACTTTTTTTCTGTCATAGCTCAAAGCTACAAAAAATCCTGAATATTTCTTAATAACTGGCGTCATATCCAATGCTTTCATTTCCTTTGCCTCCTGATAAATAAATCTGGTGTATGATAGTAACATTATACCACACATTGAAAATAAAGTCAAGCAAAGCCCCGGCTGACCTTCTATTGATTAACCCCATTGTTAAAATGCCAGAAATACAGCTCCTGCTGTTACCAGCAACCCCCCTAAACCAACCTTCCACGTTACGCGTTCCTTAAGGAACATCGCGGCGAAAATTATGACCAATACAACGCTCAGCTTGTCTATGGGCGCGACCCTGTTCGCAGGCCCTATTTTAAGAGCGTGGTAATAACAGAGCCAGGAAAAACCCGTGGTAACCGCGGACAGCACCAGGAATAAAAGCGATACTTTCGGAATATCCGTAAAACTCCATTCGTTCCTGATCGTAACGATCAGCGCGATGATAAACAGGACGACAACCGTGCGGATAAACGTGGCGAAATCGGAATTCATCTTGCTCACGCCGATCTTGCCGAATATAGCCGTAAGGCTCGCGAAAAAAGCCGAACCCAGAGCAAATAACTGCCAGGACGAAAATAGTTTATTCATCTTTCCCACCTTTTTAATTTAAGTAAAAATATTTAACGGAAGTAAGTAAAATTACTTTTATTGTCCGACAGGATTTCGCTTATCCTTTTGCTTCTTTATACCTGATTCTTTTTTCCCACCAGCCGAACTCATCCGGGAATTTATTGAAATTCTGCTTTTGGTTAGAAAAATAGAACCGTCCCCTTTATTTACTTTTTTTGATAATATAGTTTCACGTCTCCAGCACAACGGTAGATGGATGCTTTCCCTTCCTCAAATCTATAAAGTAAATTTAGCTCCAGGAATTTTTGTATGTATTTGTTCAAGGATTGGGCACTTTTCAAACCAAACCATTGGAAGTCTTTAGGCCTGAACTCGCCTGCATCCGCCATCTTTTCCAACACGACCCAGTCGGTTTTTGACAAAGACCTCTGCTCTTTAAGCCTTTCCGCTGCTAATTGACGCAGGGTAAGTAATGCCTCATCATAGTTTATGGCTCCAGTCGACGGGTATTTAGATTTAAAATTTATAACTAAATCCGTTATCCTTTTAAAGATATACCTTATTTCTCCCTTGGAAATATCATATAAAAGATGGACTATCTCTATTGGTACGGGCGGTTCAGCGTCCTCTCTTGTACGGAAATATTTTATTCTAAGGTCTATTGCCCTTTCTATTTCGGGCCAGGGAAGAGGTGCCAATACTATGGGTTCTCCGTTGAACATTTCACTTGCGCGGCTACTTTCTCTTTCCATCATTGAAAATATCCCTTTCCTGGCTAACAAAATCCACCAGAAATTTTTTCTTTTCACGAAAATGTCGCGCATACGGTCAAAAAGCGCTACTATTCCAGAATCGGATATTACGTTTAAATTATTTAAGAGCACGTAAACTCCCTCAAATCCATATTTCTCCCTTATTATCTTTTGCATATTGTCTAATGCATTGATAAGTATCTGGGCAGACACTCCCGCAGGCACTGTTTGTGTTTTAGTACTTCCTAATCCGACTGATCCGCCTGCGCCACCCGGTATACTAACGCCTGCCTGCCAGGAAAGGGAAGACAGGATAGACTGCCCAATTAGACGAGAAATCTCGTTGAGCCTATCATCCTTTTTTATCTCGTCCTTTAAAATGCTCTCCAATGCTTGGAAACAGTGCGACAAAACAGAAAGCAGGATTTGGAAAGTATCAATCGGCTCGCAGATCTCGACTGTTTCAAAACACGGAAGCAGATACGGCATGTCATCTTTCTTCTTAAGACTTTGGTATTGCTGGATATTTATGAAACTTGTCTTTCCGACACCCACGTCACCCTCGACCATTACTAATCCGCCGCTTGCGGACGAAAGCACTGTCTGGAAATATTTGCTTTCCGAATCTCGGTCTATAAAAAGATTGGAACCTTGTTCGCTTACTTCCAGGCTATCCTTATCATACGGATTATCTCTGAAACCCATTTTTTCCCATATTTGCATAAAGACCTCCCTTTACGCTTTTATTATATCATATTATAAATTAAAAGTCAAGCATAAAAGTTTATAAACTTAAAAAGGTTTATAAACTAAATATTGCAGATTAAGTTTTATAAACCATAAATAGTTTATAATATTGACCTGACTTTGATTATACCACAATTCCCTTTAAAATCAAGCAATTTACCGAATAATACACCCAGACAAGCACGGTTGAATTTCTCTATTAGGCTTGATAGATGTTTATATATAGGGAGAACTCGCCCCAGAACGCCATAGAACCCCTACTGGTGCAGTTCTGGGCCTATTCCAGTGGGTATTTCTGCCTGTGGGGGTGGGGGGGGGTAAAGCGTAAACTAATTTTAAACAACCGGGCATTTGGCGGGGGTCTTCGAAAAGGTCTGCCCTATCCGCCCCGATGGACATCGGGGCGGGCGAAAGATCAATGGGACAAGAAAAAGGTTTTTATTTATTTACATCTTATCAATCTTAAGGATTTTTGAGAGTTTCGTCGTGTTTGCCGATGGCTCTTAAAATTAATTTATCAGCCGCCATTTCAAATGTCAGCCGGTAATCCATCGTGACGCTTGCATCCCAGATACCTTTGGCCCCCTGCATTTTCTTAACCCTCAAAGAAGGGTGGCGGGGATTCTGTACCAGAAGGCGCAATTTTTCCTTAGTTGTTTCCTGTATTTCCGCGGGCAGCGGCTCATAGCATTTTCTGAATTTCTTCGTAAAGATAAATCTCATTTTTTCAGAGCCTTTATAAGGTCATCAATATTATTAAATTCTTCCACTCTGCCGGCATCAATGTCCTCCTGCGCCTCTTTTTCCATTTTCTGCCAGCGTTCTGTCCAGAACCACGCCTGGTCCTTTGAAATTGTTTTTACGGGTTTTAAAAGAACTTCATCCCCCTTGACCCTTGCTTCCAAAAGATCGCCTATTTTAAATGACAGCTTTTTCCTCAGAGCGACAGGGATCACGATCTGGTATTTGGTTTTTATCCTGACTACTTCTGTGTCCATAGTTCATCTCCTGTTATGTTTGATAGTTTAACTTTCCAACTGTTTAATAGTATAACATAGATGTTCGAATTTGTCAAGGAAAAAGCTACCATTCGATCCCGGAGACGAAGACCCCAGCAGCTTACTCCGACCGTAGAGCCATCGACCCAGCTCTGGCTCGCAGGCCCCTATGTTAAGCCCCGATTTATCGGGGCTATAGGGGTCGGAGTAGCAGGGGTCAAGGAAATATCGCAAGGCTAAAGCCTTGCCCTACGAAAGATAAATTAAAACCCTATTTGAAACATTCAGGGCTGAAGCCCTGAGTTACGAAAACAAACACAGCCAGCAACCCACGAAAGATGTCCCGATAAATCGGGACCGCTACAAAACACGGGCGAAATCTTACCCTATTAAGTATCCCCTCACCTTAATCCTCTCCCACCCTCCACCAATATTGGCGGGCAAGCAAGGGGAGAGGAAATATAGATTACTATTTACCGACGGGCAATACGGAAGAACCGGAAATCTCAAGTTTGTCGGATCTGGAATGCGTGATCTTCCAGACCAGAAAACCTTCCTGAGAATCCGCTGACCTGGTATGGAATTCCCAGCCCTCTGCCGGATCGTCAATTGCCTCGAAGAACGGGATCTCTGTCCCGTTCTTCGTTACTTTTGCAGGCCTGGAGATACCGCATACGATGCCCTGGCAGATTTCTTCCGGGAAGAACTGCAGATCAACCGATATTTTGCCCCCGGCCAATTCAGCCTTTGTAATCTTCGCGACTGTTGTAATATGGACCCTTGCATCGCCTGAGCGCAAAATCTCTGTCTGGGCTTCAGGTTCCACGCCCAGGAAATTGTAGATGCACCGGGTCAGGGGGTAGTGCGTGTTTGGCGAGATCATGTATTCCCAGCACACCTGTTTTCCGTTCACAAGCGCGAAGTTATCCGGGTACAGGCCCACGTTATCCTCGATGCCCTTACGGTAATCCCAGTATAATTTGCTGTCCGGGGTGTCTTTCTTATCAGGATACATCCGCAGGTCCATCGTGAACTGCTGCTGCATCGAGCATATTGTCATCCCTTCCGCAAGCTTGCGCCACGGAAGCGAATTGTCGTATTTCGCAAGGTGCAGAAGAGGATAAATATGCGCTATCCCGCACCACTGGACAGGCTGGCCGAACCAGGAACCGACATACATCGTTGCTCCCAGCACCGGGATCGACGCGTAAAGCATTATCGGCCTTTCAGGCAGTTTCCACATATAGAAGAAAGGGATGCCGGTATACGCCCAGTATCTTGCCTCATCCAGATAGTGTTTATCCGCGGTTATCCTGTACGCGTCGATAGAAGCCATGCACGCGTCAGCCGCGACTATAACATCAGGGGTGTGCAAAGGCACTTCCCAGGTCTGGCCTCCCCTTGGGATCCTGTCAACCGTTTCAAGGAACTTCAGGGCTTTCATTCCCGTGCTCAGGCAAACAGAGTCCCCTGTGATCCTCGCGATCCTCATCAGATCCCTTGCGTTCCTTGCTGTTATGCCTGAAACCTCTTTGCCCTTTTTGCCAAGGATCTCTTTCTGCTTGTCAGGCGGCGTCCATGCCCAGCCTCCGTCAGGCTTCTGGCTTGCGCGTAGGCTGCGGATCCGGGACATCTCGCCCTTCATCGCAAGATATGCTTTGCCCAGATGCAGGGAAAGGTTTATACCCCGGCCTGTGCCCAATTTTTTCGCGACTTCAAGGACCCGGCCGCGCAGCTGCTGCTTCCTGCCCGCGTCCGGCGTTCTTATTGAATCGATCCACATATACACGCACAGGTCCGGGTTCGGACCTGCGCCGTACGCCTTGTTGCTTGTTCCGTACCATCCCTTTTTCTCAGGCACGTACCTGAAATTTTCCCCGTCCAGCGAAAGCCTTATACCCTCTTCAAAAGTGCGCGGCATTTCCGGCATATCAGGCACCCCGAACGCGCTGAACCAGTGGTCCACGGAATTGATAAGCTTCGCGGGATAGTCCGCGACCATCTGCGCTTTCAGGGTAACAGGCTTATTCTTCCCCAGCTTATACGGCTTTGATGCTTCGCGCTCGTTCTCATTGACCCACTCAGGCACTGAAGGCACGAAAAGCGCCATCAGGTGGTTGTCCTGGCCCTCGTGATGGTTGGGGCTTGAAAACACGGCGCTTGGCTTGATGTTTGTGCCGTCCCATTTCTGCAGCATATCCCATTGCAGGCTGACAAGCATACTGTCCTTAACTACAGCAAGCAGGGGAATGGTGATCCTGTGCGGGTGGGGAACGTAGCGCTCGCTTATCGGGTAAACCGCGTCCAGCTTGTTTGAGGACTGCTCTTCGGAGCTGAGGTATTCCAGGCCCGGGACCCAGGCTTCGTCCTTTAAGCCGCCGAAACCTCCCTCTCCCGCAAGCAGGGTCACTCCCTGGAAACACAAAAGCTCCCTGTCCTCGGAAGGCCATGCCTTTGACTCAACCTCTATCCTTTTCGATCTGTCCTTCAACTCAAATATAAAAGAAAATTTCCACTCGCATTTCCCGCTGTCATAAAGTTTCCCCGAAAACTTCAGCCTGCCTGAAGAAGGATTGTCCTCCGGCTCGCAGTTTTCGCAGAAGACCGGGTATCTTTCCGCCCTGCCTTTGACGTTCAGGGCAAGGAAACCCAGGTGCGGGAAACCCGCGGCTCTTTTCCAGCCGTCTTTAGTCATCACATCTATTGAGGCGCACCCGTAACCGAAAATATTTTTTGCCACGATAAGCCTTACGCTCTCGTTTTCAAGGACCGCGTCCGCGTCCGCGCCTGCCTTGTACGCCCTTGCTTTTCCCTTTTCGGCGATCATGGGCGGGGTCCGCCCCGCGATAACAAGAGACGAGATCTCTGTTTTCGGGAAATCCTTCGCTGAAACAACAGCGGTGAGCCTGTCGTATATTCCGTCCTTTGCGGGTTTTATCTTCCAGGAGAATTGCGCGGATCTTTCCGGCTCAAGGCTATCTACGATCTGCGCGCTTGAAGGCTCAAGCCGCATGCCCTGCGGCATCGTAGACACGGATACCTTTATTCCTTCGGCAGGCATATCCCCGCAGTTTTCAACACCCACTGCCAACTCTGCTTCATCCCCCGGTTTTATAACAGCTTTTGAAACCGACAAGGACGAGATCCTCAGCTTCGGGCCTATAATGGAAACGGCAATATCATCAAGGATTATTTCACCTTTTCCCGCAGTGCCGCCCTCGTTTATCCTGGGAGCGACGTGGATATACGCTATGGCTTCGTTGGTTGAAAAATCATAGCTGAATTCCCCCCTGTGCCATTTTCCGTCTCCGACGTGTTCGGACGGGAAAGTGAACTGCGCCCTGCCCAGCTCAGCGCCTTTTTCAGGCACAGCTATGGCGAAGAAACGAAAGTTATCCCCTTTAGTTTCGGAGGAAATGATCTTGTACCAGAACGAGATCCTGCCTTTCTTCAGGGTGATCATCGACCCTGTGCCGCCCGGCACCTGCCTGCGGTTAAGGCCCATCGGGTTGCTGCCCTCCGCGCGCAGGATTATGGCGTAATTTCCCGAATGCGCGTCAGAGGTGAGCTCAAACTCCCTGCCGAAATAATCCCAGCACGCCGGCCTGCCAGCGTCCTGCCCGTCCTCAAACCCGCCGTTGGTGCAGAAATTCTGGGCCGGGTTCTTCTCCGGCTCTACGATCTTTGTCGCGTGCGCCTTCACGCCCAGCGCGAAACACAGGCACAGCAAACCGATCCCGGCACTAAGTTTCATCACGCCTCCCGGTTCAATATTAAATTTCATTCAAGATAACGCAATGCGATATTCAGTTCCCTATGTCGCTTCCCGTCTCAAACAGGTGAACCCCGATCAGGATTATAGCAAGGCAGAAGAGCGAAAGGACCGCGAAATCAAGGATCGGGGGCATGGAGGAAACTCCTATCAGCACCGCCCGCATCCCGTCAACCCCGTAGGTGAGCGGGTCGAAATAACACAGCGGCCTGAGGATCCCCGGAAGCGCCTCAACCGGGTAGAAAGCCCCTGACAAAAAGAAGAGCGGGAATATGACGAAATTCATAACTACAGGGAAACCCTGCGTGTCTTTCATCCTTGACGAGATCGCGAGCCCCAGGCCCAGGAAAGTGAATGAGGTCACAAGCATGAACATCAGGGTGAGCATGAACCTGCCGAAATCGGGGAACTTGAATCCCAGCAGCATGCCCAGGAGCAGTATCATCACGCTTTCAATTATCGAAGTGGTGGAGCTTGCCACGACCTTCCCGATAAAGATCGAAAGCCGGGATACGGGTGACACCATCACTTCTTTGAGGAATCCCATCTCCTTTTCCCAGAGAAGGTCCATTCCCCCGAACATACTGTTGAAAAGAAGCGTCATCCCGATCACGCCCGCCATTATGAAATCAATGTAGCTGACTCCCCTGGGAATGCCGGGCACAGCGGCGCCGTTGAGCCCCAGCCCCAGGAAAACCAGGAACATGACCGGCATCACAAGCGAACCTATGAGCTCGCTTTTGAAGCGCCATATCCTGCGCATTTCTCTCAGCCATATTATGTATATCGCCTTTATTTTTATTGGTTTCATTGCCTGCCCGTCTCTTCCTCTTCTTCCTCTTCGGTCCCTGAACCCTCCCGTATCTTGGTCCCGGTAAATTTCAGGAAAACGTCCTCAAGGCTGGGCCTTTTAAGCCCGACCCTTCGGACCTTTATGCCGTGCGCCTGGGCGAACAGCATTATTTCCGGTATCTTACCCTCCCCGTCTTCCACGTTCAGGCTGAACAGGCCGCCTGTTTTTCCGCAGCTCTTCACAAACCCGAGCTGCTCAAAAAGGCCGCAGTCCCCGGAGTCCACGTCCAGCGTGACCGAATCCGAACCAATTATTCCCTTCAGGTTTTCGGGTGAGTCCATAGCGACTATCCTGCCCCGGTCAATTATACCCACCCTCTCGCAGAGGAAATCCGCTTCTTCCATGTAATGCGTTGTAAGGATGATGGTGATCTTTTCTCCCTTGTTAAGCACCCGTATGTATTCCCATATCCTGCGCCTTGTCTGGGCGTCAAGCCCCAGCGTAGGCTCGTCCATGAAAAGTATTTTTGGGCGGTGCATAAGGCCCCTGGCTATCTCAAGCCGCCTGCGCATGCCGCCGGAATAGGTCTCCACAAGGTCGTCAGCCCTGCCTGAAAGCTCCACAAGCTTGAGTATTTCCTTTATCCTGTCGCGCATGAGCTTTCCGGGCATGTCATACATCCACGCGTGGAATTCCAGGTTTTCCCTGCCGGTCATGTAAAGGTCCAGCGCCACGTTCTGAAAAACTATCCCTATGCTTTCGCGGATCTCATCCCTCTGCCTGTATACGTCAAAGCCGGCCACAAAGGCGCTGCCCGACGTGGGCATCAGCAAGGTTGTAAGCATCTTTATGGTTGTGGTCTTACCCGCGCCGTTGGGGCCCAGTATGCCGAAAAGCTCCCCCTGCGGCACGTCAAATGATATGCCGTCCACTGCGGTTATGCTCTTGAATTTTTTTACGAGTTCTCTCGCTTCTATTATGCCCATCTTTTCCCTGCCCTGTTGTACTCTCTTCGTTCGCTGCACTCGCTTCGTATAAAATAAAAAATCCCCGCAAACAAACGGGGATCTTTTACTTGCAGAAAAAGAAAACGGATGCTGCCCGCAGTTTTATTTGCCGTATTGCGCGGCCATTGCTTCCAGCGTCATCCCCGTATCGACCTGGGAAGCAAGACCGGCGGAACCGAACATGACGCAGAGGCCCTTCACGTGCTCCGCGATCCTTTCCCTTACCATGTTCATTACTTCGATGAAGGCTTCGTCTTTAAGCTTCCTGTAATCTTCCCTCAGGATACCGGGGTCCATCGCCATTACCGGGTCCAGGTAGCTCCTTGGGTCAACAAGACCTCCGGAATCAACGGGGTTCCCGTCCTTGTCCTTCGCCGGCGTTTCACCCGAGAAAACCCTTTTTATCACTCCCAGTATTTCCGACTTCTTCTCTATGTCCTTATGGTCGCTTAAATATTTCCTGAACACGGCGGTTATTCCGAGCCGCAGATCGGTATCTATGTTGACCTTCCTTATCCCTTCCTTTATCGCGTTCTTTATCATGTAATCCGGCACGCCGCTTGTGCCCTTCAGCGTTCCTCCGAACCTGTTTATCTCATCCACAAGTTCTTTCGGGACGGTTGAAGAGCCGTGGCCCACCAGGAAATACCGCGTGTTCATGCGGTACGCCTTCAGGCCCGCGTAACTTTCTGTGACTATGCCCACGTTAAGGGCGCTTGTCTTTCCCTTGTTAGGGCCGTGCGAGGTGCCGTATGCCACGGCAAGGGCATCCGCGCCTGACCTGTCCAGGAAAACCGGCACGAACTTGGGGTCCGCGTAGGTTGTGTTTTCGTGAGCGATGTCTTCTTCCACTCCGGCGAGTTTCCCGTATTCGCCCTCAACACCAACACCTTTGGCGTGCGCGTATAACACGATCTCTTTCGTGGTTTCTATGTTCTGCGGCTCGTCCAGCTTGGAAGCGTCTATCATTACCGAGCTGAATCCCTTGTCAACGCAGTCTTTCGCGCTCTTTGTGTCACCGTGGTCAAGGTGCAGGGCAATGGGATTTCCGAACTTCATATTATCCATTGCTTTCAGGAGCATGTACTGGATCTTGTCCGCGCCTCCCTGGAACTTATTCGCCCCCTTGCTTGCCTGTATTATTCCGGGTGCTTCCGCCCTTTTAAGCCCTTCGAGTATGCCTTCTGCCTGGGCGTAAAAATTTACGTTGAAAGCGCCCACTGCCGAAGGGTGCCCTTTCAAAGAAGCCTGCTCTGCTGCCTGCATAAGGGGCACGAACGAGTATAGTTTTGCTGCCATTTCCTTTCCTCCTTTTTAAATGCTGATTACGGTGATTTCAAAAGAGATTACGATGTTAAAAATTATACCAGATAAAAGATATTTTGTCAAGAAAATATATAAATTGTGGTTCTCTGTGCCTCCGTGTCTCCGTGGTTGTCTTTTAGAGGGGAACAAGCATCAGCGCGGACACTATCATGATCATCCCGGCCGCGAAGAACGGGGCGCTTATCGAAATACCCGCGAGCCACCCGGCAATAAGCGGGCCGATTATCAGGCCCAGGGTTGAGAAAGCCGCTACCTTGCTCACGTCGTAGGCACGGGACTCCTGCCTTGAATACCGCTGGATAAGGGTTTTTGACACCGGACTCCAGAACGCAGCGCCGACGTAATCGTGCGCGAGCCAGACCGCGGTCGCAATGAAAAAATTCGGTATCAGGGCGGAAGCCGCCATCATTATCCCTTCCAGCGCGATGAACCATATGTAAATACGCTTTAGGTTCATTTTTTCGTTTATGAACCATCCCGCGAAGATCATGGGAAGGCCCAGGGTCAGGCGGTGGACCGCCATTACGATGCTTACCGCGCCCTTTGAGATCGCAAATTTATCCAGGAAAAAAAGCGGCATTATGAACGAGTGGCTGCTTCCCATCCCTATGTTGAACACGAAACTTGACAGCATTATGATCATCATCGGGCGGCTGAAGTCAAGCGCGTAAAGCTTCCTGAACGGCACGGCCGCGGAAGGATCGCTTTTTTTAAAGTCCTTCTCGCTGAAAAAAATTGTGAAGATCAGGAAGGCGGAAAAAAGCAGCCCCGCGTTGAAAAGAAAAATGTTCCTGTATCCGAAAAATACCAGCATCCCGCCCGCGACCAGGGCTCCCAGGCCCTGGAAAACCCACTGCGCGCCCACGGTCTTGCCTATGAAATCCAGGAATTTTGACTTTACATTCTCGTAAAGCGCGACGGAATGGATGCTCTCCTGCACCACCGCGCACGCTTCCCTGAGACTTTTCAGGACCGTCTGCAAAGAGATCCTCAGGGTAAAAGGAGTAAAAAGGCTGGCTAAGCCCGAGCCCAGTAACGCAAGCGAGTAAAACTTTTTTCTTCCGTGGACGTCCGCGAGCTGGCCGGCGTGGATCCTTATAAAGAACATCGCTATGGAACTCAGCGAGAATATGATCCCCATGTTCCGGAAGGAAATGTGCATATCGTTCAGGTAAAGCGGGAAAATAAACTCGTAGATCCCCAGCGCGAGCCCGAATATGACCGATATCAGCAGTAACACTTTTACATTTCTGCTCATGCGGAGCGCCCCGAAATACCGTTGGTTAGTTTGTTAGTTGGTTAGATAAAACTATTGTTTTATTTGTTTTTAACACTGTAATCATCAGTCAATAATCACCGTAATCATCTTTAAATAAAAAATGGGCCCGAGGTCATCGAGCCCATTCTTAGATTGCTTCGTTCCACTCGCAATGACATTTCAAAGTAGTTTAGAATCTCATCACCATGGAGAACCTGTGGGTCACGCCGAAACCCCCGAAAGGAACGTAGGCGTAATCAATAAGCATATTCTCGGAAGAGCCTTCTCCCACACATCCCCTTATTCCTATTCCGACCGAGATCCCCGAAAGGTCGCTCGGGGCTGCTGTGGCACTCGTAGCTTCTGCCTGGTTGTATCCTGCGCGAAGGGCTATCGCGCTATTGTATTCCGAAGACTTTATCAGGTATTCCAGGCCGGCCTGCAGCTTTACATCATTATCCCTGGGTATCACTGCGTCCACCTCGATCGTGGCGGTTTTCCAGAGTGTTAGAGAACCGCCCGCCTTTACCACTGTTGGAAGCGCATCCTGGGTTCCGCCTACCGCCTGGACCGTCCCTAAATTCTGCCCGGCAACTCCGATACGGACCATATCACCGAGTAGTATAACCAGACCGACATCCGCCGAAACACCGTTTACTGAACAGGCAACCAGGTCCTGGAATATATATTTCACAGATATGCCTGCAAGCAGGCCGGGCATTAACGCGTGGCTGATAGAAACTCCGCCGAAACCCTCGGTAACGGTCGCATACCTTTCGACTGTCGAGGATGTCGATGTGACCTCGATCTCGCCCATGTTCCAGTAAGCGGCAGTCAGGCCCAGGACGGTTTTGCCGTTCTTAAAAGGATACCCGAATGCCAGGTACGTGTTGGATATGCCTTCAAACCAGTTATTGAAGCTGGCGCCCAATTCCACCATTTTCGCCAAAGAAAGTCCGGCGGGATTGCAGAAAAGAGATTCAACGCCCTCGCCCGAGGCAACAACAGCACCGCCCATTCCGGCGGAACGTCCCCCGAGCCCAATTTTAAGGAAATTCGCGGTGCTCGTTCCCACGTTTGTTATCTGCGCGCCGGCATGCGTACAAAACACGCTGAAAATAAAGGCGCATGCCATAATTATTGTTATGCTTAAGCATAAAATAGGTCTTTTTTCTTTTTTCATTTTATCTCACGTAAATGAGTTTTTTTACCGCGATAGTCGTATCAGTGCCGACCTTCTGGATTATCCTGTAAACGTATATGTCGCTACCGATCAAACATCCGGAACTGTTCAGGCAATTCCACATCTCTGTTTTCGTTCCGGTGCTCGCGTAATTATAAGTATTGGTCCAGACAAGCTCCCCGGTTATCGTATAAACTTCAATGGTAATTTCGGCAGGCGCGGTGCCGACAATATATTCAAAATTGATCGGCTGGCCTTTTGACGGGTTCGGGTAAGTGTGCACGGTCTGGCCTATCTCGACGTTTACAGACGCGGTGACGGTCTCGCTGCCTATCACTTCGGTGTCGTTTAATATTGCCTCGACCAGAACCAGGTAATTACCGCTGGTAACATAAGTTCCCGTGTCGTCTTTGCAGTTCCACGAGGCGCTCTGCGACCCGTAAGACATTAACTGCTTTACAACAAGGTTTCTTATGCAGCTGTTGTATGCGGCGTCGTGAACCGTATGGCCGTAAGTGTCCTGATTAAGGATTGCGCCGGGCGCGTAGATCCTGACATTCACATAAGCGTTACCCCGAAGGCTAAAGGGAAAACTCCAGCTTGCCCCGTTGGTCCCTTCGGTGCCGTATAAACCGTAAGGGCAATGATTTACCGCCGTGTTTGAACAGGTGCTGTCCCCCACGTGCAACCCGAAGGTTTCGGTAGCGATCACCATAAACATATAATCCTGGGTCACGGACGGATGCCAGCTATAACTATTAGATGATGTAGTTGCTATGCACTGGCTGTCCAAAGAAGCAGAGGATAAGCCGTCCCGGCCGTTGCGGCTGTATAAATAATAGAGGAACTGCGCCCCGAAATCAATCGGGTCGTCATTTGTTGTCGCGGTCCAGGAAAGCTTGACGTAAAAGCCTGCTGAATCATAACCGGCCTCGCTTACCGCAAGATCGGTTATTGAATGCAGCGATGCATGACATACAGAAGGCACTGCCAAGCAGAAACCAAGCAGGACCAAAGATACAATTGTGGTGGAACACAAGATTTTTTTCATATTTTTCTCTTATTTATTAAATTACTACTATATATTATATCTATTTTTTACAAAAAAGTCAAGGAAAAACAGCTGAAATCATGATTTTTACCGTCACTCGGGTTCGGACAAAAAAGCGCCCGGGATCAGGTTTACCGACGGCTTTTTCCCGGAAAAATCTATGCTGACTACATCAAACCTGAAATGACCATCAGGCAGCCTCCTGTGCTTTATATAGACCTGGGCTACCCTGACCATCCTGCGCTGCTTACGCTCTTCAACTGATTCCTGCGGAAAGCCGAAATCGTTCCCTGTCCTGGTCTTAACTTCCACAAAAACAGTGAAGGACCTATGCGCGGCAACTATGTCTATCTCGCCCAGCCTGGACCTGTAATTCCTTTCTATTATCTTATAACCCCGCTTTTTCAGGTAACCAGCCGCGATATCCTCACCGCGCTTGCCCAAACCTATTTTGTCCATAGATTCGCTCAATCCTTTTATTATTATGTCCCGATAAATCCGACCGCTACTCTCTATAATGAAAGAAATTTTAAATATTATAATATTATTAAACTGGATACTGGATACTGGACACTGCTTTTACCGGTTTGAAAGTCCTTCTGTGGATCGGGCACGGCCCCAGCTCATTCAGGATGCGTATGTGCTCTTTTGTCGGGTAGCCTTTATGGACTTCAAATTTATACTGCGGGAACCTGCGCGCGTATTCTACCATAATGCGGTCCCTGGTGACCTTGGCTATTATGGAGGCGGCTGCGATCGAAATGACTTTGCCGTCTCCTCCGACCACGGCCTGCTGTGGAACGCAAAGCCCTTTCGGGAACGGGGCGTGCAGACCGTCTACTAATATATATCCGGGCGGGTCCTTTAAATTAAAAACCGCCTTTCTCATCGCGAGCAAGGCGGCCTCAAGTATATTCGACTTATCAATTATTTCATTATCAACTATCCCCACTCCAACCGAATAAGCATTTTTATTAATCTCTTCAAAAAGCCTTTCTCTTTTCTTTGCCGTTAATTTCTTTGAATCATTTATGTCTTTTACTGGCCACTGGCCGCATAAAGCGAGTCCCACTTTTTGCTTTCCTGAAAAAGCAGTGGGAACACTGTCCACTGTCCACTGCAGTATCACCGCCGCCGCCACTACGGGGCCGGCAAGGGGCCCGCGACCCGCCTCGTCAACACCCGCGATAAGTTTGTAGCCTTCAACCCACAACTTCTGTTCAGTAATAAAATCCAAGTCCTCGTTAATCCCCCTCCGTCTCCATAAAAAGGGACAGTCCCCTTCTACGACCTGCGGTCCGTAAAGGGGACAGTCCCTGTGTTTGTTTTTATTTCTTCAGCCGGCGCAGGTAGTAAAGTTTTGCCCGCCTGGCATGGCCCTCTTTTATTATTTCGATCTTTTTTACTATGGGCGAGTGCAAGGGGAATGTCCTCTCTATCCCGGTCCCGTACGAAAGCTTCCTGACAACAAACGTCTCTCTTAGGCCGCCGTTCTTCATTGCGATCACCGTGCCTTCAAAAATCTGCGTTCTCTCCTCTTCAATGCCCGGAACCAGGACGTGCACCCTGACCTCATCTCCTGGCTTGAATGCAGGTACATCCTTTTTCATTCTTTCTTTTTCAAAATCCCTTACTATTTGCAGCATGATTTGCTCCTTTTATGATTACGGTGATTTTTTACTGACGATTACGGTGTCAAGAATAACCACGGAGGCATTGAGACACAGTGGTTTGTTTGCGATGCACGATGCACGAAGAACGATGCACGAACTAAACTTTGACACGTTGATACGCTTTATTTAAGGAGGTCGGGGCGTCGTTTCTTCGTGCGTTCAAACGCTTTTTTTTCGCGCCACTCCTCTATCTTCCTGTGGTTACCGGAAAGAAGAACATCCGGAACCTTCATATTCCTGAATTTACCGGGACGGGTGTAATGGGGCCAATCCAGGATGCCGCTGTAAAATGAATCCCTGACCGCTGCCTCTTTATTCCCCACCACGCCTTCCACCATTCTTGCCACCGCATCTATAACGGCCATCGCGGGGATCTCGCCGCCCGTAAGGACGTAATCGCCTATCGAAATTTCCTCGTCGGCGATCTTCCTTATCCTTTCGTCCACCCCCTCGTAATGCCCGCATATGAAAATCAGGTGTTTCTTTTTTGCGAGCCTTTTTGCGGCCTGCTGGTCGAACGTCTTCCCGTCGGGAGCCATCAGCACAACCGTCGGACGTCGAGCGTCGAGCGTCGAGCGTTTTTTTTCTTTAACGTACGACTTACGACGTATGACGCACGACTGCTTTTTAAGGAACTCGACCGCCTTAAAGATCGGCTCCGGTTTTAATACCATCCCGCCGCCGCCATAGGCAGAGTCGTCCGCGGTCCTGTGCTTGTCGGAAGTGAAGTTCCTGATGTCAATTATCTTTATCCCTAAAAGCTTCTTCTCCCGGGCTCTTCTGAGCATGCTTTCAGTAAGGGGACCTTCGAACATTTTCGGAAAGAGCGTCAGAACATCAATTTTTAACATAGTAACCCGGGAACCTTTTCTTATTGCAGGAGCTCAACCATTACTTTCTTGCCGATCTTCGTCGCGGCTGCTCCAAGCAGGGTGCGTATTGCTTTTATAGTCCTGCCCTCCTTGCCTATGACTTTTCCCATATCTTCCTGTGCTACCTTGATTTCCAAAACAATCGATTTGTCGCCCTCCACGGATTTTACTTCAACCTCATCCTTCTTGTCCACAATGCATTTTACGATATACTCAACCAGCGTCTTCATTCAGTCCTCCTCCCGGAAAAAGAATAAGTGTTTTTTAGTAAAAAGTGGTGGTGTGGGAATTGTTGGCCACTATCCACTGGTTCCCGCAGCTTCTGTCACAACTGCAGGTTTTTCCTCTTCAACTGATCTGCCTGATTTCAGAAGGAATCCCACGGTATCCGAAACCGCGGCTCCCTTTTTAACCCAGGAATCTAACTTTTCCCTGTTTATCTCGATGACCGGGGGTTTGCGTTTGGGAATATACTGTCCGACAGTATCTATGTACTTTCCGGTTTTCGATGCAACACTGGAATTGCAAACTACTATTTTGTAATAGGGTCTGTTGATTTTACCCATCCTGCGAAGCCTGATTTTAAGCAATATTGCCTCCTTTTCGCCAAAAGATTGATTACGCCGATTATTTAAAAATGATTACACAGATTAAAACGATTGCAGCGATAAGAATTTGCTTGTCCCAAAGGGATCTCTTCGGGATAAACTCTGTAAACTTTGTAAACTCTGTAAACTTATAGACTTATTTTAATCTCCTGCGTTCCTAAGCGCCCTGATGACTTTACGTGAATCGCCCCTGTAGATCGCGTAACCGGCTACCAGGATATTGGCTCCCGCGTCTATCACTTTTTGAGCGGTCTCTTCGTTTATTCCCCCGTCAACCTCGATGTCGATATCAAGGCCTTCCGCGGCTATTTTACTGCTCAGCTCCCTGATCTTTTCAAGGACCGCCGGAATGAACTTCTGCCCGCCGAATCCCGGGTTCACTGTCATCAGAAGGACGAACGAAACGTCCTTAAGCACGTATTTTATCGCGTCGAGGGGTGTTGCCGGGTTAAGCGCCACTCCGGGTTTTACTTTCCTGGCCGCGATGCTTGAAAGAGTGCGTTGCAAATGCCTGCACGCTTCCGCGTGGACGCTCAGGAACGACGCGCCCGCGTCTATGTAACTGTCTATGCAGGGATCCGGGTCTTCGATCATCAGGTGGACGTCAAGCGGAAGTTTTGTTTTTCCGCTTATCGCGCTGATAACCGGCGGCCCTATGGTGATATTGGGCACGAAATGCCCGTCCATAACGTCAACGTGCAGCAGGTCCGCCCCGGCATTTTCGACCCTTTTTATTTCTTTCTCAAGATTCGCGAAATCCGCTGACAGGATTGACGGCGCGATCTTTATATTTCTTCTATTCATTAGGAGTATTATTATATCATATTTTTCGGCAATTTCAAGAAAAATCAATGTTTTTATCGTTTTTAGAGCATCCTTATCGGGTCCACGTCCACTGCAACCTTTTCTGTTTTTGACCCGAACCGCTGTTCCGCCACGGTGTCAACCAGTTTATCCAGAGCGGTTTTTTTACCCTTGAGCATTATCTCGTACCTGTATTTTCCCCTAATCACCGGGACCGGCGCCGGCGCGGGCCCAAGCATGTCAAACCTGCCCGAACGCCCTGCGGCGCCCTTTCTTGCCGCAAGCGCCTCCCTGATCTTTTCCGCTGCCTGCGCGCTCTTCTGCTCGGTACCTGCGGATATTATTAAGTTGATAAGGCTTGAAAAAGGAGGATATCTCAGGCGGCGCCTTATCCTCGATTCATCCCTGAAGAAGGAATCATATCCCTCTTTCAGCGCGCTGAAAACGTAGTGATTTGGATTGTATGTCTGGATTATTACCAAAGGCCTGCTTCCGCCTTCCTTTGCGGCCAGGCCGCCCATCAGCCTTGATATGATTTGGTATGTGCGCTCCGGGCTCCTGAAGTCGGGAATATTCATTGAAAAATCCGCAAGCACCACGCCCAGCAGCCCGAACCCGCCAAGCTCTTCCCCGGCGGCCATCTGTGTTCCAACAAGGATCCTGGTTTTTCCGGCCCTGAAATCCGCCAGTATCTGCCCGGCTGACAGCACGTCCTTTGCCGCATCCGCATCAAGCCTGCCGGAAGGGGTTTGCGGAAAAAGCCTTTTTAGCTCGTCGAAAGCCTGCTGAGTGCCCATGCCGAAACGCCGCATGCTCTTTTTCCCGCAGTCCGGGCAGGTATCCGGCGCCTTTACGCTGTAGTTGCAGCGGTGGCAGAGAAGCAGGTCCGGCTTGTGGAAAGTCAGGGGCACCCCGCACCCGGGGCAGTGCATTCCCTTCCCGCATTCATCGCACAAAAGCAGCGAGGCAAACCCGCGCCTGTTCAGGAAAAGAAATATTTTTTCGCCTGTTTCAAGCTTTAACCTTATTGCTTCTATGAGCCTGGAGGAAAAGATCCAGCTTTTCTGCCTGACCTGCCGGGCTTGATTCTTGTCGATTATTTCAACCTCAGGCACTTCGCCGCCGCCCTGCGGAACGGAAAAACCGCACAGAATATACCTTCCTTTTACCGCGGAATAATGCGATTCCATCGATGGAGAGCCGGACTTAAGTATCACGGCCGCGCCGCAGATCCTCCCTCTTTCCACCGCAGCGTCCCTGGCATGGTACCTTGGCTCCATCTGTTCCTTAAAACTTCCGTCTTCCTCACTTTCAACCACTATAAGGCCGATGTTTTCAACCGGGCAGAAAACCGCGGAACGGGTCCCTGCCACGATATCCGCTTCTCCCCTCTTTATGCCGCACCACACAGAATCATAGTCTTTCTGCTTGAGGTCGCTGTGCAGGACCGCGATCCTTTCTCCCGCAAACCTTGTTTTTAACCTGCCGGCAAGCGCGGCCAGGGCGGAGATCTCGGGAACAAGCACAAGTACTCTTCGATTTTTTTTCCTTGCAAGCGCTATCGCGCGCATGCATGATTCTGTCTTGCCTGAACGCGGCGGGCCTTCGAACAGGAAAACCCCGTGCTTCCCGCTTTCGATGCAGGCCTTTACCTGCCCGACCGCGCTTTCCTGCTCTCCTGTCAGCACCGGTAAATTAGTGGTGAGTGGTGAGTGGTCAGTGGTGAGTTGACTGCCGGAAATTAAGTTTTGATCATCTTGCTGGCAACTGGCCACTGGCCACAGGCCACTGTTTTCGGAAGTTTCCTGCGCACGACGCACGACCCGCAAGGGCGACGCACGACTGTCTCTGACCGGTACTGCCGCATGCAGGACCTTGCCCAGCGGGCAGAAATAATAGGAGGAGATCCACTCGCACAGCTTCATTATTTCCGCGTTTATCACGGGTTCTTCGTCTACCGTATTTATAATATCTTTTAATATTTTCCCGTCGGACGTCGGACGTCGGACGTCGGACGTTTTAATGACAAACCCGGTCAGTTTCCTGTTGCCGAACGGTACCTTCACCCTCATTCCCGCACGTAACTGCGCGGCAAAAGCTTCCGGGACTGAGTAGGAAAAAGATTTGTCAACAGGTATGGGCAGGACCACTTCCGCTATCTTCATTTCTTCCTTCGGAAAATTGATTACAGTGATTATTAAATAATGATTACGGTGATTAAAAATTATTACACCGATTATGAAAAAATCGCGTCAGCAAACGACGAATACCGGTTCTAAAATCAAGGCTGAAGCCCTAAGTTACTCCGATGCCCCGACATACCGTCGGGGATACGGAGTCCCTTTGGGACAATTTCAAAATCCTTGTTTTTACTTTGACACGTTGACACGCTGATACGTTGACACGCTTTTTGATTAAGGTCCTATGCTACTTTAAGGAGCTTCTCCCTGCCCTTGTAAATAGTCCTTATCATCTCTTTGAGCGGGCGGTTGCCTTCCGAACTGAGATCGGGGTCCGCGCCTGCAAGAGCGAAAGCCTCCTCGCGCGCTGTTTCAAGGAGCCGGAAATCTTTCACCAGGTCAGCCAACCTGAAATCCAGCATCCCGCTCTGCCTTGTGCCGGTGAATTCCCCCGGCCCTCTTATGCCCAGGTCCGCCTCCGCTATCTCAAACCCGTCGGTTGTCCTCACAAGCGCGTTTATCCTCGCCCTTGCTTCCTCTGTGAGCCTTGCGCTTGCGAGCAGTATGCAGGTGGATTCGTACCCCCCGCGCCCTATCCTTCCCCTGAGCTGGTGCAGCTGCGCGAGCCCGAACCGCTCCGGGTGCTCGATCAGCATCACGGAAGCGTTCGCCACGTCTATGCCGACCTCTATTACGGTTGTTGACACCAGTATTTTTATCGACCCGTTCTTAAAATTTTTCATTATGTCATCTTTTTCATCCGGCGGAAGCCTTCCGTGCATCAGGCCCAGCCTGAACTCGGGATATACTTTTTTAAGGCGTTCAAACTCCTTTACGGCGGCTTTCAGGTCGATCTTTTCTGATTCCTCGATGAGCGGATAAACGATATACACCTGCCTGCCTGACCTGATCTCGCCCCTCACAATTTCCTGCACCGATTCCCTGTCAGCGTTGCCGGAAAACAGCCTGGTCTTGATCTCTTTCCTGCCGGGGGGCATTTCCCTGATAACGGAAACATCAAGGTCGCCGTAAAGCGTGAGGGCGAGAGTGCGGGGTATGGGCGTTGCGGTCATCACAAGCACATCCGGATTTGCGCCTTTCTGCCTCAGGCCCGCCCTTTGCAGGACCCCGAACCTGTGCTGCTCGTCTATTATCGCCAGGCCGAGTTTCGCGAACCGCACGTCCTGTTCCAGGAGGGCGTGGGTTCCTATGGCTATATCCGCCTCACCGCCGGCAATATCTTCAAGCACCGATTCTCTTTCCTTCCTGCTGATACCGCTCACGAGGAGCACGCTCTTTATTCCCAGCCCCGACAGAAACTCCCGCAGGTTCAGAAAATGCTGTTCAGCAAGTATTTCTGTCGGGGCCATAAAAACAACCTGGAATCCGTTCTTCATTGCCGCGTATGCGGCGCAGACCGCGACTACGGTTTTTCCGGAACCTACGTCTCCCTGGAGCAGCCTGTTCATAGGCCTGGGGCTGGACATGTCGGCAAAAATTTCCCCTATGACCTTCCTCTGCGATCCTGTCAGTTTGAACGGAAGCAATTTTTCAAAACCGGGCAGGAAATCCTGCGGTATTGAAAATGTTATGCCCGGCGCTGCCTTGACCTTATTTTTCTCGACCGCAAGCGCTGCCTGCAGGTAGAAGAACTCGTCAAAGACCAGCCGCCTCCTCGCTTCCTCGCATATCGCAAGATCCTTCGGGAAATGTATGTTCTCAACGGCTGTCCTGTAATCCGCAAGCCCCTGCCTTTCCCTTATGCCGGCCGGGATGCTGTCTGAAAGGGCGGGAAGATATTCGTCAAGCGTGTGTTTTATGAGCGCGCGCAGAAACCTCATGTTCAGCCTTTCCGTGACGGGGTATATGGGGACGATGCGGTTTGTGTGTATCATCTCGTCTTCAGGCGTCTCACCTTCCTGCGCGCTTCGCAGGACTTCATAGGTAAAACTTGACACTTCCAGCCTTCTGGACCTTGAAGCCTCCCTGCGGCTGAATTTCCCTGTCAGGACAAGTGAGGTCCCGGGGATCAGTATGTCCTTAAGGTAATACTGGTTGAAGCAGGCCATGCCGACCTCTCCGGTGCCGTCCGTCAAGATCACTTTTAAAAGCATGCCCCTTCTTGTCCTTATGAGCTTCTGATTTTTTACGATCGCCTGTATCGTCTTCTCGTCGCCGTCCTGCAGCTGCGCGATCAGGGTCAGGCGGCTGCGGTCCTCGTACCTGAACGGAAAATACATCAGCAGGTCGCGGATCGTGCCAACGCCCACTTTACCCAGTATCCTTGCCCGCTTCGGGCCTACCCCTTTCAGGTACTGCGCCGGCGAGCTTAGGTCCTGTGCGGTACGCGCTTTCTTTCCTGCAATTTCCTCCCTGAACGCCCCGGGATCTTCAAGGAACTTTTCGATCTTTCCGATGGCCTGCAGGCCCTGTTTCAAAAGAACAACCCTGTAATTTATTTTCGCCGAAATATATCCTTCAAATATCTTTTTCAACTCATTAAGGTTGCTTATTATATATCCTTTACTTGACACTTGATACTTGATACCTGATACTGCATCTAATGCTTTCTGCGCCCAGTTCATCACGTAACTGCTGAAGCCTCCAATGACGGAGAAGTTCGTGCAGCCATTCTTCTCCTCCAGCCCGAAAGGCTTCTTTATCTTCTGTATTATTTCCCGCAGCTTTGCAGTTTCAGTCTCTGGATCCTGCAATTTGCAATTTACATTTTGCAATTTGAAATTTGACTTCAGGTTTTCCACGCTATCTTTCCCCCCACCATCACCATGCTCACGCTCACCTTCCTGTCAATGATAAGGATGTCCGCGTCGGCGCCTTTTTTCAATATCCCTTTTCTGTTCCCGATGCCCAGTATCCTTGCGGGGATAAACGTTGCCATTTTTATCGCATCCGCGAGAGGTACACCCAGGGCATTTATATTCCGGACAGCCCTGTCCAGCGTCAGGGTCGAACCTGCCAGCACGCCCCCAACGCCCCTTACAACCCCGTTTTTCACGGTTATTTTCTGCCTGTACCCGTCGTAAACACCGTCCGGCATATCCAAAGGCAACACCGCATCGGTGATCAGCGCGACCCTGTCAAGGCCTTTCACTTTCAGTATCAGCCTTACCACAGCCGGGTGGACATGCACCATATCAGCGATAAGCTGGACGCTCACGTCCGTATCAAAACACGCGCCGACTGCTCCGGGGAGCCTGTGATGCAGGCCTGTCATCGCGTTGCAGAAATGCGTTGCGTGGCTGATGCCAGCTTTTATCCCCGCAATGGCTTCCTCGTAAGATGTATCAGTATGGCCCAGCGACGGGATGATGCCCTCTGCGCGAAGCCTTTTTATCAAGGGCAGGCTGCCTTTAAGCTCGGGCGCTACAGTCATCATTTTCAGCGTTCCGTTGCACAGCTTTATGATCTTCCCCAACTCGGTGATGTCAGGCTTCGCTATGTAATCCCCGCGTATCATACCTTTTTTTACCGGGCTGATAAACGGTCCTTCAAGGTGAATGCCGGCTATCCGCGCTCCGCCGGTCTCTTTTCCTGTCATTTCTGCTATAGCCTTAAGGTGGCAGGCCCTGCCTCCTTTCAGCCTGGCTATCGTGGTTGCCAGGAACAAAGTGGTGCCGTATCTGGCGTGCGTGCGGGCAACCCTGCATATAGCTTCCGGGGTTCCCTCTATAACATCAGAACCGCCCCCGCCCTGCAGGTGAAGGTCGATAAATCCCGGGCACGCTATTTTTCCGCCCGCGTCTATTACCTTGAAATCCCTGCCGGTCCTGGGCCTTCCCCTGACAACCGCGGTTATTTTCCCGTTGTCTATCAGCACAGTTCCGCTTTCTATTTCTTCGAGCGGAGTAATAATTCTGCCATTTATAATTGCTGTTTTCATGCATATCTCCTTCAATCCGCGTAATCTGCTTCATATAATCGGTGCAATCATCAGTTGAAATCGGTGTAATCATTTTTTGAAAATCACTGTAATCGGGCTTCTAAATAAAAAAGGGGCGCCACTGATGCCCGCGCCCCTTACTTTTAACCACTATTTACCGACAAGCCTGTCAAGGTGCTCCTGCGCGACGCTGAGCCTGGGATTCAGCTCAAGGGCTTTAAGGTACATTTCCTTGGCTGGCATGCTCTCGTTCTTTGCCTCATATACCAGGCCCATCTGGTAATAGGTCTCCGGCTCTTTTTTGTTCAGGTCAGCTGATTTTTTAAGCACCCTCAGCGCCTCATCGTACCTTTCGTTAAAAAAATAAAACTTGCCTATTTCAAAAAGCGCGTTCGCCAGCTCCTTTTTATCTGCGATCATTTCTGGACTTCCTTTCGAAACTCAGCTATCATTTTGGTTTCGCCTGTCATCACGATCACGTCGCCGGCGGAAAGCTCGTCATCCCCGTTTGGCGTAGGGTTGATCTCTTCCCTGAATTCCGATTCCCCGGCGTCGTTGACATACGGGACCCTTTTCTTTATGGCGACAATATTCACTTTATACTTTGTCCTGAGCGCGAGGTCTTTGAGCGTCTTTCCGTTCATGCCCCTGGGAACCGTGAACTCCAGGAGGTCGTAATCTGGAGAGAGCCTTATCAGCTCGAGGATGTCGGGAGAAATAAGGTGCTCGGCGACCTTGATGCCCATTTCCCTTTCCGGGAACACTATCCGGTCCGCCCCTATCTTCTGCAGGACTTTCGCGTGATGGGCTGTCAGCGCCTTGGAAATAACCTCTTTCACGCCTATCTCCTTGAGGAGCAGGGTTATTAGTATGCTGGACTCAAGGTTTTCGCCGACGCTGACTATGGCAACGTCTATTGATTCAAATCCGACTTTTCTAAGGGCTTCTTCGTCGGTAGCGTCCATCTGAATGGCAGACGCGGCAAACTCACCTGCCTCCCTTACCCTTTCCTCGTCGGAATCAATAACAAGGATCTGGCATCCCTTCTCGGTCAGTGTCTTTGCCACCGCAAGGCCGAATTTTCCCAGGCCTATCACCGCAAACTGTCTCATTTTCCCCTCCCGCCGTAAAACTGATTACACCGATTTTATAAGATGATTACACAGATTTAGTATTAATCTTTTGGCTGGACACTGGACACTGTTTTAATTCAGCCGACCAGTATTCTTTCCTCCGGATACCTGAAAAGCGATTCGTACCTGACCTGCGTCAGGGCTATCGCAAAAGTAAGAAGCCCTATCCTGCCTATGAACATCGTTATTATTATCAGGACCTTGCCTATAAAGGTCAGGCTTGGTGTTATACCGGTGGACAGGCCCACGGTTCCGAACGCTGAAACGATCTCAAAAAGCACGGGTATGAATCCCTTTGATTCTGTGTTCAGCATGAAGAACGTAACCACGGACACAAGCAGAAGCCCAAGTATGAAGATCGCGAAAGATTTGCTGACCGTTTCTTCAGGCAGTCTTTTTTTGAAAAGCGTGACGTCCCTTCGGCCTATCAGGGCTGACCATGTTGCGTCGATAATAACAAGGAAGGTGGTGGTCTTTATGCCTCCGCCGGTCCCTCCCGGAGAAGCGCCTATGAACATAAGTATGATAATAAGGAACAGCGAAGGTATTGTCATCTGCCCGATCGGGAGCGTGTTAAAACCCGCGGTCCTGGGGGTCAGTGACTGGAAAAGTGAAGTAAGTATTTTTTCCTTAAGCGTCAGGCCTGTAAAAACTCCCGGGTTCATGCTTTCAAAAATGAAAATAAAAACCGCGCCCGTAAGGATAAGTATACCGGTCATCATCAACACGGATCTTGTGTGGAGGTACAGGTGGGGGTGCCTGCGTTTTGTTGAATAATGATGGTAAACGTCCCTGATAACATGGTATCCTATCCCGCCGGTTATTATCAGGCACATTATAGTAATGCTGACGACCAGATCGCCTTTATAACCCTCAAGGTTATTGCTGAAAAGGATGAATCCCGCGTTGCAGAAGGCGGAGACAGAGTGGAAAATGCCGTTATAAAGAGCCCTTAACCACCCGAGTTTTTCCCGCCAGTAAAGAAAAAGGACCAGGGCGCCTGCGCCCTCAACAATGAACGTTGCCTTCAGTACCTGTCTTATGAAATGCCCGAGTTCCGACATACTGAACTGGTCCATGCCCTCCCTGAATGCCAGCCTTTCTTCAAGCGTTATCCTGTTCCTGATCGCAAGCATTACAAAACCCGTGATCATCATATAACCAAGGCCCCCGAGCTGTATCAGGACAATGATGACCAGCTGGCCGAACAGCGACCAGTATTCCCCTGTTTTGGCCACGGTCAGGCCGGTCACGCATATGGCGGAAGTGGCTGTGAAAAGCGCGTCGATACCATGCGGCTTTGACCCGCTTTTCGTTGAAAACGGGAGTAGCAGCAGGAAAGTTCCTGTCAGGATCAAGAGCAGGAAGCCCAGGAGAACGGTCTGCGCCGGACTAAACCTTCTTTTCATCTTAACCTCAGATTTCAAACCACACGATTACACAGATTTCCACAAGATTAATCTCTTACTTGACTCTTGATACTTGACACTTAATACTATAAGAAAATCTTGATCACACCCAAGCTTGCCAGCATGACGATCCCGCCCGCGATAAGGATCCCCAGCAGGATCGCGAAAAACGCGCGCCAGAATTTCATCTGGAGCAGGAACGCCGCGGCGCACCCGCTCCACGCACCCGTTATCGGAAGGGGAATGCCCACGAAAATCGCAAGGCCCCAGAACCCGTATTTCTGTATCACCGCGCTGTTCTTCTCAGTGCGGGCAAACAGCCAATTGAAAAATCTGTTAAAGATCTTGAACCGCCTCAGCCACTTTGACACTGGACCCAGCAGCAGCAATATCGGTGCAACCGGTATTGTATTTCCTATTATCGACCACCAAAATACAGACCGGGGATCCATTCCCATTCCGAGGGCCACGGGTATTGAACCCCGTAACTCGGCGATGGGAAGCATCGCCACGATAACTGTAATGAGTTCTTTCGGCAGCCCCTGTAACGCTACAAGCAGTTTCTGTATCATGTTTGGCCACGGATATCCACGGATAATACTTTCTGGTTTTAAACTTGACACTTGACTCTTGTCGCCACTTCGGCGACCCACCGTTGAGGCGGGACTCTTGACACTGAATCAGCCACGGACCAAAACGGATAAAATACCAATGGTTCCCAGTGCCCAGCAATACAGCGCGAAATATTTGAACCTTCCCGCCTTGAGGGCTTTAAAAACTATTTTCAGCGCCCCATATCCTGCTAATCCCGCGACTGCCCCTCCAATCATGTACGCCGTGGACTGTGGACCGTGAACTGTGGACGATAGATCTTTTAATTTAAACACTAACGCGCCCAGGATCGCGGGGATCGAAAGCAGGAAAGAGAACCTTGCGGCTTCTTCACCTGAAAGACCCCTCAAAAGACCGGTTGATATCGTGGCGCCTGAACGCGAAATGCCCGGCGCTATCGCGGCGCCCTGCGCAATGCCGATCCAGAGGGCGTCGGCGTACGAAATCGTCGCGCGTCGCCCTTGCGGGTCGGACAGCTTGCCCGCCAATTTTGCTGGGCGGGTCGCGCGTCGCGAAGAAAACCATAAAAGAAAACCGGTGACAAGAAGAAGTACAGAGACGCCTGCCGGATTCTCGAAAAGTTTTTCAAAGAAGCCCTTAAATAAAAAACCGATAATTGCGGTCGGAACGCAGGCCACAATTAAGACAGTGAGTAGTGAAGAGCGGGAAGAGAAGAGTCCCAAAATATCCTTGCGGAAGTAAACAAGCACGGCAACAAGGGTGCCGAGGTGCAGGAATATATCAAACAAAACAGGAGAGGGCTCCCATCCCAGAAAATTGGGCACAAGCACAAGGTGCGCGCTTGAGCTGACCGGAAGGAATTCGGTCAGGCCCTGGACCAGGCCCAGAATTATGGATTGGATTAATGGCATGTTATTTAATGTTTCGGCATAAACGGAAAAAGGATCAAAAGCAGCAGTCCCGCGACCGCCGTGGAAATAACGCCGACAGTTGCGCCGATCCGGAACCAGCGGAAGAATTTCATCTGTTTCCTTCCCTGTTTTTCCAGCATGCCTATCGCCACGATGTTGGCGGTGCTGCCCACCATTGTTATGTTGCCGCCGAAGCAGCCCCCGAAAAGCAGCGCCCACCAAAGGGGATACACGTTTATCCCGATGGCCTTGAAACTTTGTATCACCGGTATGATCGCGGATACGAGCACAACGTTGTCAAGGATGCTTGAACCGAAACAGGATATCCACAACACTATCATTATGAGAATAGTTATGTTTGAACCTGAAAAAGCAACGATCTTGTTCGCCAGTATATCCGTGACACCCGTATATCTGAGAGTTCCCGCTTTTGCGAAAAGCATCATAAAAAATATCAGCGTCCACCAGTCCACGTCCTTCTCTATGTAATGCCTTGCCCTTTCCGCTTTCCAGAACATCACAACCCCGGCCCCGATCAGCGGAGCGGCAAGAAGCATGGTGTTCTGCGGGAACCGGCACAATACCTCGATGCGGTGGTGGAACGCGATCATCAGAATGGTGGCAACAAATATGGATATACCGATCTTAAAATCCTTTTTATTTTCAATTTTAGCTGTTCCCGGTCCCGCGGTCCCTGCCGCCGAAGAAAGTTTTTCCTTCATCTTCGCGCCCAGGAGCAGCAGGTCTTTCCTGTACCAGATCCTTAATATCAGAAGCGTCAGCGCCAGTGCCGCCATTGTCACGGGAAACGCCCATTTTATGAAGCTCTCAAAAGTCAGTCCCGCCCTCATTCCTATGAGTATCCCTATTGGGTTGCCCAGCATCGTGCCGCTGGAGCCGATGTTGGTCGCAAGCACGCTGCTGATTATATAGGGAGTCGGGTCTACCTCAAAGTAATCGCAGGCTTCCAGGATGATCGCGGCAATAAATATAATGGAGGTCACTTCGTCAACCAGGCATGCGAGAAGGGTGGAAGAAACGCACAGGAGGGTCAGAAACCTGGTCGCGCTTCCCTTCGCGCCCCTGATAAGCTTCATCATGATCCAGTTGAAGAACCCGACATCCTTCAGCATCCCCACGATGGTCATCATTCCCACAAGGAAACATATGACATCCAGGGATGAGAACTTTACAAAATTCTCTACGTCAAGCGTCTTTGTCGCAAGCAGTATGCCTATACCCACAAACGCTATCGACAGCCTGAAGGATCAGAACAGAAGCGTGCCCAGGACAGTGGCAGTAAAAAGCGAAATGGCAAGAACCTGGCTGAATGACATGTTCCTGCTGTGCGCTAAAAAACCTGTCAGGACCACAATAAGAAGAAGCAGAGAAAAATTTCTCCATATATGCTTGGGCTTACTGGTTATTTCCGCGCGTTCGCCGTTGTTATCCATTGTTTATAAACCTTCTTTCTTCAAAAGCTGTTTTACGATATCCCCTCTTGCAACGATGCCGGCCAGCTTGTTATCCCTGACCACGGGGATCCTCCTCACCTTTTTGACGATCATCATCTTCGCCACTTCCGCGACATCCGTATCCTCATCCACGCAGATCACTTCCCTGCGCATTACCTCCGAAACCTTGATGTCCGCTGTGCGGGCGAATTTCTTTTCAAGGGCTTCCCCTCCGAAAAGCTGGGTCAGACCCTCTACTTGCTCTATATTTGACGGCAGAACCATCTTTATGATGTCTTTTTCGGTGAACATCCCCACAACGCGGTTTTCCGCGTCCACCACAGGCAGGCCGCTTATCTGCAGCGTAAAAAGTTTTACCGCGGCGTCCTTGACCGACATATCCGGACTGAGGGTTTTAACCTCTCTGGTCATTATATCTTTGACTTTCATATGCCCTCCCTTAAAGAAGAAAAACAGGACAAGGGCCCTGTTTTTGGTCTTTGAAGGCTTATTTTCAAGGTTATATATTATATACTATTTAGTTAATTTGTCAAGTTTTCTTGACTTTTAACAGAAATAGTGGTATAATATTAAAATATTTAGGAGGAACCATGGTCCAGCAGACCCTTATTTTGATAAAACCGGACGGGCTGAAGAAGTCCCTGACAGGCAACATACTCTCGCGCCTTTCCGAGACAAAGCTTGAAATCGCGGCGGCGAAAGTCGTCAAGGTCAGCAGGAAGCTCGCGGAAGAACATTACAGCGAATTAAAGGACAAACCCTTTTTTGAGGATTTATTAAAGTATATACAAGGAGAGTTCCATGGCCGGCGCAAGGTGATCGCGATGGTTTACCACGGCGAGGACGCGATAAAGAAGGTCAGGCAGCTTGCAGGCGCGACCAATCCCGAAGAAGCCGACCCTACAAGCATAAGGGGCTCTTACGGGAGGATAACGACCAGCGGGGTTTACGAGAACGCGATACACGCGTCCTCGAGCGAAAAAGACGCCGAAAGGGAAATAAAGCTCTGGTTCAAACCCGAGGAGATAATTTTTCACATATATCCCGTAAAAGAAGTCACAAGGCATAACGTAAAGGAACTTGACTGGGAATAATTATGTAAATCAATTATGAATTATGAGTTATAAGTTATGAATCAACAGCAAGATTATTAATTTAAATGAAAATCCATGCCTTTGACTCATAAATCATAATTCATAACTCATAATTGTATTACAGAAGGGACAAATAGTGGCAACACCTCTCGAACGATGGGTTGAAGAACAGGCAGGGCTTGCAGAACCCGAAAGTATTTACTGGTGTGACGGCACCGAAGAAGAAGCGCGCAAAATAGTTGAGGCCGGCCTTACAAAAGAAAAAATAAACGGGCACAGCGTCTTCCATGAGCTCAACAGGTCTTCTTTTCCCGGCAGTTACCTGCACAGGAGCCATCCGACCGATGTGGCAAGGACCGAACACCTGACCTATGTCTGCCACCCGGACAAAGTGACTGCCGGACCCAACAACAACTGGATGCCGCCCCTTGAGGCAAAAGAAAAGCTTTCAAGGCTGTCAAAGGGGTGCATGCGCGGAAGGACGATGTACGTCCTTCCGTATATGATGGGCCATCCCGATTCACCGTACGCGAAAGCGTGCGTCCAGCTCACCGATATCTCCTACGTCGCTGTAAGCATGCGCATAATGACGCGCCTGGGCAAAGGCGTTGTCAGGAAGATAGGCGGATCGGAAAATTTTGTCAGGGGCTTCCATTCCGTGGGTGATCTTGATCCTGAAAAACGCTTTATAATGCATTTCCCGGACGAGAATTTTGTCTGGAGCATCGGCTCAGGATACGGCGGCAACGCGCTCCTGGGCAAGAAATGCTTCTCTTTGAGAATTGCCTCCTGGCTGGGGCTGAAGGAAGGCTGGCTGGCAGAGCACATGATAATTATAGGCATCGAAGATCCTGAAGGCAGGATAACCTACGTTGTCGCCGCTTTGCCAAGCGCCTGCGGAAAAACCAACCTTGCCATGCTGCAGCCCTCCATACCCGGCTACAAAATATGGACGGTGGGTGACGATATCGCATGGATGAATGTCGGCCCGGACGGAAGGCTGTGGGCCATAAATCCGGAAACCGGGCTTTTCGGGGTGGCGCCCGGCACCTCTTTGAAAACAAACCCGAACATGGTCAGGACACTGAAAGCGGGAACATTCTACCCCACCCTTTACACAAACACCGCTCTGGATGCTGACAGGAACGAGCCGTGGTGGGAAGGCCGTGACGGCCCTGTGCCTGAAAACGTACTTGACTGGCAGGGCCGCAGGTGGGACCATTTACAACAGGACAGCAAGGCCGCGCATCCCAACTCCCGTTTCACGGCGGCAATATCGCAGTGCCCTGTTGTCTCCAGGGAATTCAATAATCCGAAAGGCGTCCCGATCTCCGCAATAATCTTCGGCGGCAGAAGGACAGAACTCATACCGCTCGTATATGAAAGCTTCGGCTGGCAGCACGGCGTATTTTCCGCAGCCAGGATGGGCTCGGAAACAACCGCTGCCGCGATACACAGCATCGGCGCGCTCCGCAGGGACCCGATGGCAATGATACCGTTCTGCGGCTACAATATGGGCGACTATTTCGGGCACTGGCTCGATATCGGGAAAAAAATGAAAGATCCGCCCGGGATATTTTTCATCAACTGGTTCAGGAGAGATGAAGACGGAAAATTCATCTGGCCCGGTTTCGGCGAGAACATCAGGATCCTGAAATGGATCATAAACAGAACAAACCGCAAGGCGGGAGCAAGGGAGACACCGATAGGCCTTGTGCCGCGGCCCGGGGACATCGACACCCGCGGCCTGGATGTTCCGGCGGAAAAACTGGAAGAACTGCTTGAAGTAAACCCGGGTGAATGGGACCGGGAAACAGAAGATGCCGGGAAATTTTTTGAAAAATTCGGTGACAGGATGCCTGCGGAACTCTGGGAAGAATTCAATAAAAAATAAAACCATTTTGACACAGATTTGCACAGAAAAATCAGTGATGCTTTAGCACAGTGTCAAACTTTATTTTAAAATCTTAATTTCTTGGCTGATATTTCTTTGATTATCCGTGTGAATCCGTGGCTGAAATAGAGGTGTTGAATGCAGATGAAGGCTGCGCGGGAAGGAAGAATAACCGCGGAAATGCGCGCGGTTGCCCGCGATGAAAAAATAGATGCCAGGACGCTCAGGCAGGGAATAGCCTCGGGGAAGATCGTAATAACCTGCAATTCAAAACGCGGGAAAAAGATAAAACCACTGGGCATAGGCACGGGCCTGCGCACAAAGGTCAACGCCAATATCGGAACGTCGCCCGACTGCGCGGATATAAAAAAAGAACTCAGAAAGCTGGAGATCGCGGTAAGGTGCGGCGCCGACACGGTGATGGACCTCAGTATAGGCGGCAACACCGACAGGGTAAGGAAAGCGGTACTTGCCAAATCCCCTGTTCCCGTGGGCACGGTCCCGGTTTACCAGGCATTCATAGAAGCAAGCAGGAAAAAAGGTTCGGTAGTTTACGCGTCCGAAGACGATATTTTCTCAAGTATAGAAAAGCACGCGTGTGACGGCGTCGATTTCGTCACTGTCCACTGCGGCGTGACGCGCAGGGTTCTGCAGGCGCTTAAAAGAAACCCGCGCCTTATGGGCATAGTCAGCCGCGGCGGCACACTGATCACGGAATGGATGCTGCATAACAAAAAAGAAAACCCGCTTTATGAGAATTTTGACAGGCTCCTGTCAATAGCAAAGAAATACGACGTTGTTCTCAGCCTGGGAGACGGGTTCAGGCCGGGCTCGATCATTGACGCTACAGACAGCTCCCAGCTGTGCGAGCTCCGGATTCTGGGCAAGCTTGCGCGCAGGGCATGGAAGGAAAACGTGCAGGTCATGATAGAAGGGCCCGGGCATGTTCCGCTGAACCAGGTAGCGGAAAACGTAAGGCTTGAAAAGAAAATATGCGGGGGTGCGCCGTTCTACGTGCTGGGGCCCCTTGTGACGGATGTAGCTCCCGGTTACGACCACATCACCGCCGCGATCGGCGGGGCGGTAGCGGCAGCAAGCGGAGCTGATTATCTCTGCTATGTGACCCCCTCTGAACATCTGAAACTACCCGGGCTTGATGATGTGAAAGAAGGCGTTATCGCGTCCAGGATCGCCGCGCACGCGGCGGACATTGCCAAAGGCGTAAAAGGAGCTTTGGAATGGGACAGGCGCATGTCCGCAAGCAGGCACATGCTTAACTGGAAAGAACAGATAAGGCTTGCCATCGATCCTGAAAAAGCAGGCAGGTATAAAGGAAAAGCGCGTTCAGCAGGGCCGTGCACCATGTGCGGCAAGTTCTGCGCGCTGAAACTTCTCAGCGATTATACGGGTGAAAAAATCAAAAGGCGGTAACAAAATGAAGCAGCTTTTCAAAAGGCGGCAATATATCGTAAAAAAAGGCTTCCAGTTCAGGTACACGATATTTATACTGTTCTGGATACTCCTGACCATACTGCTTGTATACACGACGGTGGACGCGTTACTGCCTCCTCTGCTTGCAAAATTGAATATACCTGAAAGGAATATCGGTTTTGTATTACAGGCTTTCCAGTTCAGCATTTCGTGGAAGCTGATAATACTGATCGTGCTTGCAGTGCTTGCCAGCATCCTTATCTCGCACAAGATCGCCGGGCCGCTTTACAGGATAGAAAGGAACCTTAAGGAAGCTGTGGGTTCCGGGGATCTGACGCACGTCATAATCCTGCGCAAAGGCGATGAGCTTGAAGATCTTGTCAGGTCAATAAACCAGATGATATGCGGGCTGAAGGAGATCGTTAAGGAAGACCGTGAACTGGCTAAGGAAATAACCCTGATCGCCGGCGAGCTTGAGGCGGACATAAAAAGAAAAGAGATCAGCCTGGAAAACGCCGTTGATATAGAAAAGAAGCTGGGAATGGTAAAGGAAAAACTCCAGGTCCTGACAGCAAGATACAAAATAGAGAAACCGGCATGAAGACCGCAGATATAAAGGGATACACGCTTATTGAAGTGCTTGTGGTATTCGGGATCATCGCGCTTCTCATACTTATAGCCGTGCCCAACTTTTTCTCGATGAGAGAAAAATCCAGGGCGCAGGCGTGCAGCAGAACCCTCAGGCAGATAGAAATGTCGGTTGAACAGTATGCCATGGACAGCAACAAGAATAAGGGGGATATCCTTAGTGCCGAAGAGCTTGTGCCCACGTATATAAAGAGAACGCCCAGGTGCCCTTCGGGCGGAACATATCAAAACGAAGGCTGTACCGCAGGCATGCTGGTCATCGGGGAAACCCCGACGTGCTCCATAGGAACGAACAACCCCATTATTGAATGGGATGACCATATTCTTCGCTAATTATTATACAAGGAGGCTGTATGTTCGATAAAATTAAATCCGGGAAAGGCCAGGGCGGGTTTACGCTTGTTGAACTGATGATAGTAGTGAACATCATCGGGATACTGTCAGTCATTTCGATCCAAAACGGTCTCACTTATATCCAGAGGGCAAGGGAAAAAGTCACAAAGGAAAACCTGCGGATCCTCAGGGATGCCATGTCAATGTACAGCGTTGACACAAACCATTTCCCCTCAAAGATAGTGGCCGGGGATTACGCAATTGGACATACAGGAACCGACCGGGGCGGCAGCTCCGAGATCATCGCCCCTGCTTCCAACTACCTCAGGAAGATCCCTACTAACCTGATCCCGGGCGAGGATGATAATTTTCCCGGCAACTGGGTCACCATGCTTGAAGACACGGACGAAACATTCGTTACCGACCTTTACACACAGAGATGGGACGGCTGGTTCTACATCTATAAATTGGACCATGAAGAGGTGGGGCTGGTGCTGGTTATACGCAGCGGGAACGATGTTTCAGGCGAAACCTTTTCTGAATGGTAGGAGGAAAAAATGAACCCCAAGCTGAAAAAACTGATCATCATAATAAATATAGCCGCTTACGCGGTTATATGCCTGTTCATCTTCGTGCGGAGGAAGGGCGGTTTTAAAGCATTGCTGCCTCATAAAAAATATACCATGCAGGAAATAGCGGACATGCGCAAAAAAGGCGTTGTGCCGCCCGGAACTGCCAATGTCAAGGTACGCGCCCTTGAGAAACAAGTTCCGCAGGCACCTACGGCCGCGCCGCAGCAACCGGCCGCAAAACAGCCGAAGGTACAAGCCCCGGCTCCCAAAGCCGCAGTGCCTGCGGCAGCGGTCAAACAATCCACGCAGGCAACGTCAGGAACGCAGAAACTACTGAAAGAACTGCAGGCAAAGGAACTTGCGCAGAGGTTTGATTATTCTTCAAGGGGCAGGAGAGACCCCCTGGCACCGGCTGTAGGGATCGAAAAATATTTCGGGTCCATAAAATTTACGCCCGACGACATGGCTGACTATACATCCGGTTTTTCCAGGGAAGAAATGAAAAATGCCTCCCCGTTCACACTGAACGGCACCATCAAGTCGAAAAACGGGGAATCATCCGTTGTCATCAATAACCAGATACTCCAGCTGAACGACGTGATAGACGGCTACAAGGTGGTTTCAATAGACAGAAGATCCGTAAAGCTTTCCAGCGGTAAAAGGACCATAACGCTTGATATACCGGTGGACAAGACGCAGACAGAAACCAGCATAATGAAAAGGCTTGAGGCACAGGAAAAGGAGAAAACAGGTGAAGGACAGCAATAAAAAAAGTTATGACGTAGCGGTTCTGCCCGGCGACGGGGTCGGCCCCGAAATAATACGCGAGGGATCGAAGATCCTGGACGCGGTAAGCGGCAAATTCGGGCTGAAATTCAACCGCATCAATTACGATTTCGGGGCGGAAAGATACATCAGGACAAAAGAGATCCTTCCTGATTCCGCCATCGAAGAATTCAGAAAGGCGGACGCTATTTACCTGGGCGCTGTCGGCGATCCCCGGGTTGAACCGGGATTGCTTGAAAAAGGATTGCTTTTAAAAATAAGGTTCGCCCTTGACCAATACGTGAACCTGCGCCCCGTCAAACTCTATCCCGGCGTGTGGACTCCCCTGAAAGACAAAGGGCCTGCGGATATTAACTTCGTTGTTGTCAGGGAAAACACCGAAGGCGCGTATTGCGGCGCGGGCGGATTCCTGAAAAAAGGCACCCCTGACGAAGTCGCCATCCAGGAGGACATAAACACCAGGAAGGGCGTTGAAAGGATCATAAGGTTTGCCTACGCATTTACGGAAAAGCGGGGCGGGAGAAAAATGCTCACGCTCTGCGATAAGGCGAATGTCCTGACGTACGCCCACGACCTTTGGCGCAGGACCTTCGCGGAAGTCGGAAATGAATTTCCGGGCGTCCGGAAGGACTACGCGTTCGTGGACGCGACCTGCATGTGGATGGTAAAAAATCCCGAATATTTCGACGTCATAGTCACGTGCAACATGTTCGGGGACATAATAACGGACCTGGGCGCTGTGATACAGGGAGGGATGGGGATCGCCGCAGGCGCGAACCTTAACCCGGAAGGAGTATCGATGTTTGAACCCATACACGGCTCCGCTCCCAAATACGCCGGCAAGAACATGATAAACCCGCTGGCGGCGATCTGCGCTGCCGGAATGATGCTTGAAACGCTTGGTGAGGCAAAAGCGGCAAAGGCAGTTGAAGACGCCGTCATTAAGATCGTAAATGAAGGGCATATCAAGGACCTTGCGGCAGGTAAAATGGGAATGGGCACAAGCGAGGTCGGCGACCTGGTCTGCAAATTCATTAAAAACACAAAATGAACCACAGAGGCACAGAGGCACAGAGAAAATATTTTTAAGATAGTCTCCCGCCTCATCGGCGGGTCGCCGCAGGGGCGACCGTGTCTCAGTGTCTCCGTGGTTATTTTTTAAGGAGTTACCGTGAAGCAGTATAATGTGGCGGTGGTAGGCGCAACCGGGCTTGTAGGGCAGGAAATGATGAGGACCCTGGAGCGGCGCCGGTTCCCTGTTAAAAAGATCCGGCTGCTTGCTTCCGAACGCTCCGCGGGCAGGAACTTAAAATTCAAAGGCGAAACCGGGAAGGTCGAGATCCTGGGTAATAATTCCTTCAAAGGGATAGACTATGCCCTGTTTTCGATCGGGGCTGAACTGAGCAAGGAATTTTCCCCGGTAGCGGCAAGATCCGGGGCTGTGGTGATCGACAACAGCAACGCGTTCAGGATGGACAAAGATGTTCCTCTTGTCGTTCCCGAGGTCAATCCTGATGCCGCGTTTGAGCATAAAAGCATAATAGCCAATCCCAACTGCTCCACGATACAGATGGTGGTGGCGATATACCCCCTGCACCTTAAGGCAGGCATCAAAAGGATCGTGGTTTCAACGTACCAGTCAGTATCCGGCTGGGGTAAAGAGGCCGTTGAGCAAATGAAGGCGGAAACAAAAAAAATCGTAGCCTCAGGGTGGGGACTGTCCCAGATTTACCGCCCCGATGGACATCGGGGGGTAGAATCGGGACTGTCCCAAAAAGGTAAGGTTCTTCCCCACCAGATCGCCTTCAACCTCTTCCCCCACATTGACAAGTTCGAAGAGAACGGCTACACTAAGGAAGAAATGAAGATGGTTAACGAGACCCGCAAGATCATGGACGAACCGCGGATGCCTCTGACCGCAACCTGCGTCAGGGTTCCCGTATTCGTGAGCCATTCCGAGGCAGTGAACCTTGAATTCGGAAAAAAACTGACTGCCAGCGAAGCGAAAAAGATCCTGCGGAAAGCTCCGGGGGTCGCAGTGGTTGATGACCCCGCAAGATCGGAATACCCCCTGCCTGTTGATGCAGCGGGCACAGACCCTGTATACGTCGGAAGGATACGCGAGGACAGATCAATACCTTTCGGGCTCAACCTGTGGGTGGTTTCAGATAACCTGCGCAAGGGCGCGGCTCTCAACGCCGTCCAGATCGCGGAACTGCTTATAAAGCAGGGGACTGTCCCGTTTACCGGCCGAAAGCGGTAGAACGGGACTGTCCCCATTATTAAAAAAGCCGCGGAATTTCCTCCGCGGCTTTTTTTATTTCCTTCCCTAATATCTGATCCCTGATCACTAATCCCTATTTTTTAAGGATCCTTGTCCCGTAGTATTCGGCTTTCTTGCCCAGTTCCTCTTCGATGCGCAGCAGCTGGTTGTATTTCGCTACGCGCTCGCTGCGGCACAAAGAACCAGTCTTGATCTGTCCGACTGAGGTCGCCACTACAAGGTCGGCTATCGTTGTGTCTTCGGTTTCCCCGGATCTGTGCGAGATAACAGCGGTGTACCCGGCGCTCTTCGCGAGTTTTATGGTATCCAGGGTCTCGGTAAGGCTGCCTATCTGGTTGACCTTTATAAGTATCGAATTTGCCACCTGGCGGTCAATTCCCATCTGCAGGCGCTTCACGTTGGTGACAAACAGGTCGTCACCCACAAGCTGGACCTTACGGCCAAGCGTTTCGGTGAGCTTCTTCCAGCCGTCCCAGTCATCCTCCGCAAGCCCGTCCTCAATGGAAACAACCGGGTATTTTTCAACCCATTCGCCGAACATATTCACCATGTCGGCGCTTGAAAGCGAACGCCCCTCACCCTTCAATTCGTACATGCCGTTCTTGCTGTCGTAGATGCTGGACGCCGCGGGGTCAAACGCGATATAGATGTCCTTCCCGGGCTTATACCCTGCCTTCTCGATGGCCTGCACGATGACCTGGACCGCTTCTTCGTTTGATTTCATGTTGGGGGCAAAACCGCCCTCATCCCCCACTGAGGTCTCCTCGCCTTTTTCCTTCAATATTTTCTTCAGCGTGTGGAAAACTTCGGTGGCATAGCGCAACCCCTCCCTGAATGAATTGGCCCCTGCCGGCACTATCATGAATTCCTGCAGATCCAGGTTGTTGTCCGCGTGCATGCCCCCGTTAAGGATGTTCATCAGAGGAACTGGCAGGATCCTTGCCTTCGTTCCTCCGAGATACCTGTAAAGGGACATTTTGTTCGCGTTTGCCGCGGCCTTTGCCACAGCCAGCGAAACCCCCAGTATAGCGTTCGCCCCCAGTTTAGATTTGTTCTCAGTGCCGTCCAGGTCGAGCATCGCCCTGTCAACCTTTTTCTGCTTTTCAGGGTCCATTCCCGTAATTTTCCCGGCGATCACCGAGTTCACATTCTCAACCGCTTTCAGGACTCCTTTACCCAGGTACCTGCCCTTGTCGCCGTCCCTCAGCTCAAGCGCCTCATGCTCGCCGGTTGACGCTCCGGACGGGACCGCTGCCCTGCCCAGCACGCCGTTCCCCAGAATAACGTCCACCTCTACCGTCGGGTTGCCCCTTGAGTCGAGTATTTCTCTGGCCTTCACCTTTGATATTTTCATATACTCCTCATTCTATTCGTCTTTACGGATGCATACGGATGAACTAAACGAATGCATACGGATAATAATCCGAATAAATTCAGATTTTTTATCCGTCCGAATCCGTATTTTCTAAACCGTCTGCCCTGCGAAGCTCGAAGAGCGTAGCAGGGACTGAACCTGTAACCCTATTTCTTTTCTTCCGGAACAGGCTCTTTTTTCTCTTCCTTTTTCTCCGCGGCTTTTTCCTTAATGCTTGAAATACCCGCGATTATCCCCACGATCCCCATCATAACCAGGCAGAATGGCACTACGGCTGCCAGCGCCTTAAGAAAAAGCCTGAATAACTGGTGCCCGGCTATTGTAATTGTCCACAACCACGCACCGACGACTAACGCCACGATACCACCGATAAAAGTTAACATCTTCCCCTCCTTTTTTTAAGAAACTGATTACAGTGATTTTTAACTTGTGATTACAATGATTATCTAAATCAGGGCTGAAGCCCTGAGTTACAATCAATTCCTTGCTTTTGCTCTGACACTCTGACACGCTGACACGCTGACACTGTTTTTATGTTTTCCACGGCTGCCAGAATTCCTTCCATCCCCTTTTTTCGTCCCTCAGCTCTCCGGGCATCCCGTACTTTCTTACTGAAAGTACTTTCAATCCGGTGTTGAAAAGCAGGCTGGGAAAAGACGCGAAGAAAAAAGGGATTCCGACAAGCGAAACGCCGAAAATGAAAAATAGCAGCAACCCCTGGAAGAAAATTATAAACGTAAAACCGAAGTTGTCAATAACAAGGGCCGCGCTTGTCTTTAGGTTATCCCCGGCTTTAATGTCCCTCTGGGCAAGAAGCGGAAAAATATAATCCTGCATCATCCCGGCAGCAAACAGTATAAATATACCGGCCCCGGTCAGGATCACCCTTAAAATACCGCTTGTTCTCACCCCGGCATAAAACCTTATGTCAGCGACAGCCGCAAGCGCGACTGCCAGGATTGCCAGGCTAAGGACCGCGGACTTCCTCCAGCTCTTTTTCATCCGGGAAAAAAATTCCCTTATAACATCCGTGTCCCTGCCCTCTGCGATCGAGAACGTAAGGCCGGCAACCGACGAATAAGCGATCGCGGAAAGCAGGATGGAACCCAGGAACACGGCAAAATAGAGAGCATCAGGCATTTTGCGCCTGCACAAAAACACGGTGAAAAAGGGAACCGTCATGGCGAACCAAAGCACATTGGCCAGTATAAGCTTTCCCAGGTTGTCGTAGGCGGTCCAGATAAACCTGTAAAAAACCTCTCCTGCTGCCTGGGCCGCGCCTGCGTGATCCTGTTCCATATAGCCTATTTTTCCTTATCGTAGCGCGTTTTTATCTCTGCTTCGGAAAGCGCCCTGCTGTAGATCCTTACCTCGTCTATGATCCCCTTAAAAAACCTGCCTGTTGCCTCGCTGTTGTCCCCGATATACAGGTCCAGGTCGTTTGTGTCTATGGGCCCGGACCATTCAGCGCCTGAAGCGGCAAGCTTTCCGTTAACATATACGCATGTTTTAGCGCCGTCATATGTCCCCGCGACGTGGTACCACTTGCCGGGTTCGGGTTTTATGCCGGAAACCTGGTCGTGGAATTCGCCGCCCGTATTCACCCCGAAATCAAATTCAAAAGTTCCCGGGCGGATATGCAGCCTGTAAGCGTGATCGCCCTTTGCAAGTATGCATTCCCATTCCTTGTATTCATCCCCTTCATGCTTCACCCACAACTCCACCGTAACCGAACCGTCAATGTTAAGGCTGTCAGAAACGGGAATATCTATGAAACTGCCTTCGCCGCTGAATTTAAGCGCTTTCCCAACCTTCCCCGCTGTCCACTCCGCGTCGATAATATCACCGTTGTTCTTGCCCGCCGCGTCCTTGGCAATTTTGCCTGAGCCCTCGTCAAAACTCCAGTAAGCCACAAGCCCTTTCTCCTGCGAGAAACAGTTTGAAATTAAAAAAGTTGTCCCAAAGGGATCCCATAGGGAAAAGTTGAAAGTTAATGCAATCGCCAAAAACATAAATATCTTCTTCATAAAGACCTCCTCACTGGATTTTCTTTCTGTCCACTATTTTTGCCTTGAAAATCTCAAGCGTCTTTTTCAAGAGCGGCTCATCCTCGGCCTTCTTGATCTTTTCTTCCTGCGCGTGATCGCCGGGCAGGTACTTGATCTTCAAAGGCACGCTGTATACTTCTTTAAGCGTTGACTCAATAAAACTTTTATCCTCTTTTTCCTCTGCCCTTTTTCTCTGGAACTCAAGTTCTTTATTGAAAGATACCGTGAGTGTGCCTTCTTTCAACTCCTTCGGCCTTGCCTCTTCCAGAAATTGAGCCATACCCGGCTTTTTTTCCTTAATGATCTGCACAAAACTTCCCCATCCTTCCAGCACTGCTTCAAGGCTTATTTCTTTATGCCCGGGCGCAATTTTTTCCTTTGGGGCCGGTGCAGGACGGGGATCTTCGTTATCGCTGCGCGAAGCGGGCTGCGCCTGCCCAACCTTTGGCGCAACAGCAGGAACAACCTTCGGTTTGTCCTGCTCCTGCGGAGCAGGATGCGGAACAGTAGGGGGAGGAGGAACAGGAGCATGATCCTTTGTCGGCTGGACAGCAACCTGCCGGGCTTCCGGGTTTTTCGATGCGGCACCGGCCTGCTTTTTTATGCCGTGCTTTACCAGCCTTATCGCCATCAGTTCAAGTATCAGCCTTTCCTGGCCGCCCATCCCGAAATTGTGCAGGTCTTTCTGCGCCTGCGAGATCGCGTCCACCATCCACACAAGTTCTTCCTCGCTGAAACACGCGGTTTCTTCCTTCAGCTTTTTTACGTCCTCAACCGGAAGGTCAACCAGGGAAAGATTCGCGTCTGAAACCCGGGCCTGGCCGTCCTTGAGCACTATAAGGTTGCGCGCGTATTCCTGCAAGCCCTGGATAAAATCGTCTATCTCATAACCGCTGTCCATGATCTCGCCTGTCAGGCTGACCGCGGACTGCACATCCCCGGTAATTATGCCTTTGAAATAGTTCCTGTAGAAATCAAGCTTTATCACGCCCAGGAGCGCACTTACGTCTTCATCCTGCACGTCGGTGCCGCTGAATGAGATCACCTGCTCAAGGCTCACCTCAGCGTCCCTCAGGGAACCTTCCGAATGCCTTGCTATCGCGAAAAGCGAGCTCTCGCTGATCTTGATCTTCTCCAGGCTGCTTATCCTTGCCAGGTGCTTTATCATATCCTGCACCGAGATGCGCCTGAAAACAAACCACTGGCAGCGCGAAAGGATCGTCTGGGGGATATCATGCGGAGCTGTGGTGGCAAGAACAAATATTACATTTGGGGGAGGTTCCTCTATGGTTTTCAAGAGAGCGTTAAAGCTTTGGGGGGTTAACATATGCACTTCGTCAATGATATACATTTTATACCGCGCGGCCCCTGATACAAATCTTACCTTTTCAATCAGATCTTTTGCCTCATCTATGCCCCTGTGCGATGCCGCGTCTATCTCAACGATATCCATGGACGAACCCTCGGTTATCTCCAGGCACATAGAGCATTTACCGCAGGGATTGACCGTGGGGCCCTTTTCGCAGTTCAGGCATTTTGCCAGGATCCTTGCCGTTGAAGTTTTTCCGATGCCCCTGGGCCCGCTAAAAAGGTAAGCGTGCGAAATCCTGCCGGATTCAAGGGAGTTCTTCAGGGTCTGTGTAATGTGCGACTGGCCCACAACTCCGTCGAAGTCCTGCGGCCTGTATTTTCTCGCTAAAGTAAGGTAAGCCATTTAAGCCTCTATTCGATCATTAGACTATAAACTATAGCAAAATTTCCGAAAATGGATCAATAGAAAATAGACCGCAATATCGCTTTGTCTTTATCCATTTTCTATTTTCCATTGCTCAATTGCTCTAGTTTTTCGCTGTAGCGAAAAACTGCGGAGAGAGTGGGACTGACTACGCCGAGGCTTCGTCAGTTAAAATTCTCTTTTTAAGAAATGCTTTGCCTGAACCTACCTTTAAATACTTTTCCAACTTTCTTGCTGTTGACTCATCCTTCACAGCAATATATGCTTCTAGAACTGCTTTCTTAAAATATCTTGTCGAATAACAACAACCTTCCCCGTGTTCCCTGAGTCTTCTTTCTATGTTATTGGTTGAACCAATATATGTTTTGTTGTCTTGATCTTTTAAAATATATACATAATACATTTTTTTACCTTTTTAAAAACCTGCCATTCGAAGCTCGGTACACTTCCTGTGCATAATCAGGTAGAGCGTAGTATGGCGGAGAGAGTGGGATTCGAACCCACGAACCCTTTCAGGTTATACGCTCTCCAAGCGCACGCCTTAAGCCGCTCGGCCATCTCTCCGCCCATCTTGCCTTATAGGCAAGTGGGCGAGATCTCGCCCGACCTGAAAGGTACGGGCGGATCCCAACCCAAAATATTACAATTAATCATCGGTTAACATAAGTGATGCGGTTCCTGGGTGCTCTGTATAAATGAACGCCTGTCGTTCCACTCTTCCACCCGTCCCGATAACGTCAGTTATCGGGACCCGCTCGGCCATCTCTCCCCGCCCGTTTCATCCTCTGGATGAACGGGCGAGGTCTCGCCCAATCGCTGAAAGCGATATGGGCGGACACGTATCCGTCAATCCAGAAGACGATTACAGGTTAAAGTAAGCGAGATTTCGCTTCGCCCAATCGATAAAAGCGATATGGGCGGGCGAATCCCACCCTTTATTTCCCTTGCTTAATTAATTTAAAAGAAAAATCCTTTTCCAACACTTGTCCCTTGCATCTGGTCCCTTGCCCCTTTGCTATTCCCCCTTATACTCCACAAGCGAAAAAATATCATAGCCTTTCAGCTTGTTCCTGCCGTTCAGGTCCACCAGCTCAATTATAAACGCTATGCCCACGATCCTGCCGCCGAGTTTCCGGACCAGGTCAACCGCGGCTGACGCGGTGCCGCCTGTCGCAAGAAGGTCGTCTACTATCAGGACCCTCTGGCCTTTCTTTATGGCATCCTTATGCATTTCAACGGTGTCTGTGCCGTACTCAAGCTCATACGTGGCCGAGATCGTCTTGAAGGGAAGCTTTCCCTTTTTTCTGACAAGCGCAAGCCCTACACCAAGTTTATAGGCAACTCCCGCCCCGACTATAAAACCGCGGGACTCAGCGCCCACAACAACATCTATCTTCTGCCTTTTGTATTTCGCCGCAATGGCGTCCACTACTTTTTTCAGCGCCTTCCCGTTCTTTACGAGCGTTGTAATATCCCTGAACATTATGCCTTTTTTTGGGAAATTTGGAATGGTCCTGATGTATTTCTTCAGATCTTCCATACCTAAACCCTCCTATTGACACAGATTTCCACAGATAAAACTTTGTAAACTCTGTAAACTTTATAAACTGTGTAAACTATTTTTAACGATGCACGACGCACGAATTATCATTCGCCTATTATCTTTATCAGCACGCGCTTGCGGCGCATTCCGTCAAACTCGCCGTAGAAGATCTGCTCCCACGGGCCGAAATCAAGCTTTCCGCACGTGACCGCAGCCACGACCTCGCGCCCCATAACAGACCTTTTTATGTGCGCGTCCGCGTTATCCTCGCCGGTCAGGTTGTGCTTATACTTTTCTTTTCCGAAAGGAGCGAGTTTCTCAAGCCACTCCTCAAAATCCCGGTGAAGCCCGCCTTCATCGTCGTTGATGAAAACGCTTGCGGTGATATGCATCGCGTTGACCAGGCACAGGCCTTCTTTTATCCCGCTTTTCCTTACAGCCTCTTCCACCTGGGGAGTTATATTTATGAATTCCCTTCTTTTCCTGGTATTAAACCACAACTCTTCTTTATATGACTTCATGTTAAACCTCAAATTAAGATTAATGTTTTCAATAATAACCACGGAGGCACCGAGGCACGGAGAATTATTAGATTTAAGTTAAAGCAAAAACTCTGTGTCTCCGTGTCTCTGTGGTGATTTTAAAATCTTGCATTATTGCGTGCTGCAGGAATCCTTCACCATTGACCTGACGATATCCGCCCTGCTTACAATACCGGCAAGCTTTCCCTCTTTTACTATAGGCACCCTGTTGATCTTTTTTTTATGCATAACTTCGGCGATTTCCGAGATATCGGTGTCTTCCGAAAAAGTAACGACGCCCTTGTTCATAATTTCCGACGCGTGCACGTTGCAGTAGCCTTTGTACGCCTTTTTAACCAGCTCGTCCGGAACAACGAACAGGCCGAACAGCGCCATTCTGGGCACTGCCTGCTTTATCTTGTCCTTTAGCAGCAGGTCGTGCTCCGTAACGATCCCCAGCACCCTGTTGTCGTCGTCCACGACCGGGACGCCGCTTATGTGTTTTTCCGCCAGTATCTTCGCTATCTTTTCCACTGTCGTGTCCGGTTTAACCGCTACCACCTTCTTCGTCATTATCTCTTTCGCTTTCATCCAAACCTCCTCATTAAAATTTGATTACAGTGATTTCTGAATACGATTACGGTGATTAAATCCATATGATTTTGCTGGACACTGGATACTGGCCACTGGATACTGCATTATTTAAATTGCGGCAGGTACTGCGCCTCTGCCTCGAACATTTCGTCCGTCATCTTCTGGATCTCTTCCAGCGATAGCGCGGCTGCGGTAAGCGGGTCAAGGCAGATCGCCTGGAACGCCTTGCGCCTGCTGCCTTCCACAGCGGCTTCAACGCCAAGCGCCTGGACGTTTATGCTGGAACGGTTAAGAGCAGCGCACTGCAAGGGAAGCTCGCCCACATATGCCGGCCTTACCCCTGTCTTGTCAACATAGCAGGGAACCTCCACACAGGACTCCTGCGGAAGGTTAGAGATTATGCCCCTGTTGAAAACGCTTGCGTTCATCCTGTAAGAAATGCCCGTGGTCGCGGCGTTTATAATGGAGGAGCAGTATTCCGGGCTTGAAGAAAAATCTATTTTCTGCTCTCCGGCAACTTCTTTCCTGATCTGTTCCGCGGCCGGGTCCAGGCCCTGCTTGCAGAGCTCAAGGTAGATCCAGCCGTGGGTATTGAATTTCTTGATAAGCTCTTCTCTTTTGTTGAAATACGGCATGTATTCAGCCATATGGAAGCTGGACTCCGTCACGAAGTAGTCAAAATGTTTCATTATCTCGAAACGGACCGGGTCCTGCTTGAAGATATCGGGGTTCTCAAGCGCCTTCCACAGCTTCGGGTAGGCGTCAACATCCTTGTGCCTGAACTCAAGGAACCATGACATGTGGTTGATTCCCGCGACCCAGTACGAGACCTCTCCGAACGGGACACCTATATAATTGGAAAGCTGCCCTGCTGTGCCCTGCACGCTGTGGCACAATCCTATTGTTTTTTCGTGGCCGTATTTCAGCATCGCCCAGGTATTCATCGCCATCGGGTTTGAATAATTAAGGATCAAGGCGTCCGGGCAGAGCTCGTTCGCATCTTTGCATATGCCCAGAAGCACGGGTATCGTGCGCATCGCGTAAAAAACCCCTCCGGGCCCAAGCGTGTCCCCGACCGCCTGCTTCACGCCGTATTTGCGCGGGATGCTCACATCCAGTTCAAAAGCCTCAAGCCCGCCCACCCGGATGGTTATGACTATAAAGTCCGCGCCCTTCAGAACTTCTCTTCTGTCTGTAGATGATTCGATCTTCGCGGGCAGTTTTTCCTGCTCAATGAGCTTTTTCGCCCACCTTGTTATCATATCCAGCCTTCCGGCGTCTATATCGACCAGCGCTACAGTGGAATCCCTGAGCGCCTTGAAATTAAGGATATCTATTATCAATTTTCTTGTAAAGCCCATGCTTCCCGCGCCGATCATTACGATCTTTGCCACTGATCCCTCCAATATTTCAGCCACGGATTTACACTGTTATAGCTTGCTCTTCTGAAAATGGAACAATAGAGAATAGACCGCAATCTCACTTTTTCCTTAATCTATTGCTCTATTTTCTATTGTTCGATTGCTCCAGATTTTCGCTTTGCGAAAATCTATCGGGGTGCCCGGATTTGAACCGGGGGCCTCACGGTCCCGAACCGCGCGCGCTACCAGACTGCGCTACACCCCGATTTGAATTTTCGCTCTAATACTTTTATACCTAATTACTGTAACCGCGCGCGCTTCCTGTGTGCTCTGCCTGAATGATTGCATGTCGCTCCGCTCTTCCACCCGTCAAAGACATAAGTGATGTCTTTGACCCAGGCGGAGTTTACCCGCCAATCTTGCTGGGCGGGCTATTCCCCGATTTGAAAATTATTTAATTTTCCTCTTACGTATTCTCTTCCTTTGCCGCTCTTAAAGAATCTTTCTTGTTTTAATGCTTCTGTTTTTAAAGTAAATTCCTCAAAATATACAAGATCCCAGGGTCCGTTATGACGTGTAAAATCATCCTTTCCCGAATTATGCTCAACAATCCTTTTCTCCAGATTATTTGTATAACCGTAATATAATTTCTGATTTTTCCGGCTTCTTAGCACGTAGGTGTAAAACATTATTCGATCCGCTTCGTAAGCGTTTCGCCATTCGGGATCTTCTTTGCTACAGCCTTTCTCTCTGATTCAGGCCTTAAAACCTCCTCCGTGTATACGCACCTTGGGTTCCAGAGCAGCCATTCGCTTATGCCGTTCTCATAGACCGCCCTTATCTGCTCCTGCACCTCGAACGCGTTGTATTTCACTTTCAGCGAAAAATCCTGCAGCCACGGCCTTATGCCGCACGGGTTGGTATCCCCGAGTTTAACCCTTACGTCTTTCATGCTTGTGAAAACAGTCTTATACGGTTCTGCCTCCGGCACCTGGAGGTTATACATCCCGCGGTAGTAGTGCGAGGGATAGGTCATGGGGCAGACGTAATTCACTTCCTTCGCCACTTCTTCGATCACCTGGCCTATGTTCAGGTCATCGAGGGAAGAACACGTAAGCCCGAACAGGTCTGCCGAAATAGCCACGCCGTAAGGCTTCAGGCGATTTTTTGCATATTCCAGGAATCTTCGAATAACGCGCGCCGGAGAAATGGTTTCTCCGAAATTCGCCTTTGCGGGAAATACGCAGTCGGATATTTGTCCGTCGCTGGGGAACCTTACGTAATCAAACTGTATCTCCCTGAAACCCCTCTGAGCCGCTTCTTCCGCGATCATAACTATATAATCCCAGACTTCCCTGTTATACTGGTCAAGCCAGGACTGGCCCTTTTTATCCTGCCAGATGTTTCCGCTCTTGTTTTTTACCGCCCACTCCGGTTTTTTGTGCGCAAGAAGCGTATCCTTGAAAACGCAGATGCGCGCTATGGGGAAGATCCTGTTTTCCCTCATTATCGTTATGAGCCCGTCGATGTTTGAAACGATCGGTTCCAGCGTTCCCAGCTCTTTTGCGATATCAAGCCTGCTGTCATACGCGATCCTTCCCTCCGCCTCTTTAAGGTCCAGAACAAGCGCGTTCAGCTCCGTCCTGTTTACCAGCCCGACAAGCCTGTTAAAGGAAACGAGAGAACTGGCAGCCCACGAAGTCACGTGAAGCCCTCTTATCGGAAAAGTATCGGTATATATGCTGCCAAGACCGGTATACACACTGTAGTCAACCGTTTTTACCGAAGGCGGCACTGAAGCAACGCGGCGTATGCGGGCACGCTTCGGCGGCTGCGCTTCATCAGAGGGATAAAGGTAAATTTTATATTCTATGTCTTTCGAACTGATTTCCCCGCATGCGCGGTTGCAGAACGCTGCGGTTACGCACAGGATCAAATATGCAAGCAAAACACGTTGATTAGATCTCATTTTCCTGCCAACCGTACCTTCCTACGAGCGGAACAAAAACGCATCCGCCGTGATTTGTAATATGGATTTTATTATTCTTCTTTTCCACAACCTGCAGCTCCTGCGAATGAAGCGAACCCGCGGGTATTACGATGATCCCGCCCTCACAAAGCTGCTCAACAAGCGGTTCAGGGACCTTCGGCGCTGCCGCTGTCACTATGATCCGGTCGAAAGGCGCGTATTCCTTTAATCCCTCTGTTCCGTCCCCGGCAAGGATGCGGACGTTTTTATAACCGAGTCTTTCCAGAACTTTTGCCGCCCCCTGCGCGAGCTTCCCGCACCTTTCAACGCTGTAGATCTCACCGCCCAGTTCCGCAAGCAGGGCTGTCTGATAACCGGAACCGGTGCCGACTTCCAGCACTTTTTCTTTGCCGCTTAGCCTTAGAAGCTGCGTCATCAGGGCGACAATGTACGGCTGGGAGATCGTCTGGCCTTCCCCTATTGAAAGCGGGTGGTCTTCGTAAGCGCCTGCCCTGTACTTTTCCCCGGCGAATTCTTCCCTAGAAATCCTGCGCATCGCATCGAGAACGCGCCTGTCAGTAACCCCCCTGAATTCTACCTGGGTCCTGACCATTTCCTCTCTTTCTCTTTCATAGTCCATTTTAACTTCTTGATTACAGCGATTTTTAAATAACGATTGCAGCGATAAATACCGTCATTAGTCATTAGTTAAAATCCTGCTCTTGATAAATGACGATCGACAAATGACTGTATTAAAATCGCTGAAATCTATCTTTTATCGCTGGCATCATCCTCTAAGGATACTTGATGCGCCAGTTCCGCAGTCCCTTGATCGACTTGTAATCAGTAAGGTCAAGCTGCAAAGGGGTCACGGAGATCCAACCGCGCGCAACTGCCGCGCAGTCAGTTCCGGATCCCTTTTCTGCGGACGGCTCCTTCCCCCCGATCCAGTAGTATGTCCCGCCCCTTGGATCGCGCCTGCGCACCATCTCGTCCCTGTAAATCCTCTTTCCCATGCGGGTTATCTGAACGCCCTTTATCGCGGCGGGCCTGATATTCGGGACGTTCACGTTCAGAAAAGTGCCTTCGGGAAGACCTTTTTTCAACACGTACCCGGCAAGCCTGCCGGCAAATCCAGCGGCTGCGTCATACCTGCAGGCGCGAAAACTTGCCACTGACACTGCAAAAGAAAGCGCGCCCCTCAGGGTAGCCTCAATGCCTGCGGCTACTGTTCCGGAATACGTCACGTCATCGCCAAGGTTGGGGCCGTTATTTATCCCGGAAACAACAAGGTCAACCTTTTCTTTCAGTATTTCCATCATTCCTATAATAACGCAGTCCGATGGTGTTCCTGTCGTCACGTAGATATCTTTACGGACCCTGGTGACCCTTAACGGATGGTGAAGGGTCAGCGAATGGCTTGCCGAACTTCTTTCCTGGTTGGGAACCACGGCGATTATTTCACCCAGGCCTGAAAGCCCCTGTATCAGGGCTTCAAGGCCGGGCGCGTGCACCCCGTCATCGTTAGTCACTAATATCTTTTTCATTATTCCTTATATTGATTACAGCGATACAAGCACGATTTCAGCGATAAATAATTGATGTTCTGTATTAATCGCCGTAATCGTTTCTTATCGCCGACATCTTCATTTATTCTCCAGCTTTTTGATCCGCTGTTCGAGCTTGCGCAGAGCGTCCGCTACCGGGTCCGGAAGCCTTCCGTGGTCCAGGTCAACCTTGGGCCGCAGCTCTCCCGGCTCTACAACCCTGCCCGGTATGCCTACAACAGTCGCTCCGTCAGGAACGTCCTTGACAACAACCGAGCCGGCGCCCACTTTTGCTCCCTTGCCGATCGTTATCGCGCCCAGGATCACGGAGCCCGCTCCCAGGATGGCGCCTTCTTTTATGGTCGGGTGGCGCTTTTTCTTCTCGATGCTTGTGCCGCCAAGCACCACCCCCTGGTATACCAGGACATCATCCGCTATTTCAGAGGTCTCCCCGATAACCACGCCCGCGCCGTGGTCAATGAAAAATCTCCTGCCTATGCTCGCGCCCGGGTGTATCTCGATCCCGGTAAGAAACCTGGAAGCGTGCGATACCATCCTGGCGATCGTGTAGAAACCCTCCTGAAAAAGAGAGTGCGACATGCGGTGCATCCACAGAGCGTGGAGCCCCGGGTAACACGTAAGAACCTCAAAAATGTTCTTCGCCGCGGGATCCTTCTGGAACACGGTCTTTACGTCTTCCGCGATCCTTTTCCAGAACCCGTTCCAGAAAACAGATACCAGCGATATCAGTATTATTAAAAAACCAAGCAGGAAAGCGACCTGCATCATTTTCTCCCCTTTAGATCAAACACGCCCACAACCGATCCCCCTCACCTTAATCCTCTCCCTCCCTCCACTAAGATTGGCGGGCAAGCGAAGGGAGAGGGATGGGCAAGGGTGGTCTTTTACTTTTTTAGTATTGCTCCCAGTACCTTTACGAATTTCCTGTTCTCTGCCTGCGTGCCTATTGTAACGCGTATGCAATCGCCGATCAGCCCGCTCCTGACGATAATGCCGTTCCTGAGAAGGGATTCGGCCGCCTTTGCCGCCTTATCCCCGAGTTTTATAAGAATAAAATTAGCCTGGGTCGGAATATAATCCAGGCCCATCTTTTCAAGCTCTCCGTACAAATATTTTTTTCCCTGGCTGTTTATCCGCTTTATCTCCGAAGCCCATTTCTTTTCCTTAAGGCTTGCAAGCGCCGCGATCTGCGAAATGCTGGACGTGTTAAAAGGCAGCCTGACGCGGCCCAGGCAGGCGATAAGCCCCGGGCTTGCGATGCCATAGCCGATGCGCAGCCCCGCGAGGCTGCAGATCTTCGAAAAAGTGCGCAGCATTATGCAGTTGCGGTTCTCGCGGATGATCTCAAGGGACCTGGGATATTCTTTGTCCTCAACGTATTCGGCGTACGCCTCGTCAAAGACTATGATCACGTCCTTGCGCACATCCCTGAAGAAATCCCTGGCTTCTTTATCCTTTACTATTGTTCCCGTGGGATTGTTGGGATTGGCTATAAAAATTATCTTGGTTCTGTCCGTAACAGCCTTTGCCATTGCCGGGAGGTCGTAAGTGTAATTCTTCAGGGGCACCGCGACCGGGTTACCGCCCATTATCTGAGTGATGATCCTGTACATAACGAAGGACTGGTCCCCGAACAGAACTTCCTCTCCCGGCTCAAGGAACGCCTTCGTGATAAGCTCCATTATCTCGTCGCTGCCGCATCCCAGTATCAGGTTCTCCCTTTTTACCCCGAATTTTTTCGCAAGCGCGTTGATCAGGTAATAACCATGGTCATCCGGATAACGGTTCAGCCTGGGCAGATAAGCTTTTATGGCTTTTAGAACGCCTGCGGGCGGGCTGAACGGGTTTTCGTTTGAGGCAAGCTTAATAGCTTCCTTTATACCGAGTTCTCTTTCGACCTCTTCGATTGGTTTTCCCGGCACATAAGGTTTTATTTTCAGTATGCACTTCCTTGCTAATTTCTCCATCTCTTTCTCTCCTGTATTCAAGTTGCCAGTTGTCAGTTGTCGGTTGTGAGTTTTAACTTTTAACCTTTAACTTTTAACTTTCAACGGTTTATTCTCTTGGATACGACCCCAGCACCTTCATATACACGCACAGTTTCTCGAAACTGCCAAGCGCCCTCCTAACCTTTTTGTCGTCTGCGTGCCCTTCAAGGTCGATGAAGAAAATATAGTCCCACGCCTTCTTCTTCGACGGTCGGGACTCTATCTTGGTCAGGTTGATGTTGGACTTCGAGAAAACCGACAGGCAGTGATACAGCGCACCGGGCCTGTGCCTGAGGGAAAAAATAACCGAAGTTTTGTCTCTTCCCGTGCGCCTCGCGTTCTCTTTCGAAACAACAATGAACCTTGTGTAGTTGTGCGCGAGATCCTCGATATGCGAGCGCAGTATGTTAAGATCGTATATTTCCGCCGCCCACTTGCTGGTGATCGCGGCGCTCTTCTTTTCAAGCGACGCGAGCCTTGCGGCCTCAGAGTTGCTGTCAACCTCCACAACCTTCACCCCGGGCATGTTGTTGCGCATCCAGACGCGGCTTTGCCCGAATGCCTGCGGATGCACATAAACCTTCTTTACGCTCTTTGTGTCTTTTTCCCTGGAAACAAGGTAATAAGTAACTTCGAGTATTATCTCGTTGACTATTTTCAAAGGGGAATCCACGAGCATGTCCATCGTGTATGTTACGACCCCCTCACTCGAATTTTCAACCGGGGCAACCCCCAGCTCAACCTCGTTCTTCTCCACCTGCACGAAAACATGGGCGATGTTTGCCGCGGGCATGAGCTCTATGGATGAACCGAATTTTTCCGTGGCCGCGATGTGCGAGAATGAACCCTCGGGGCCGAGGTACGCGACCCTTATGGGCGCTCCCAGGCTCCTGCATACGGAAAGGATCTCGCGGTAAATAATTTTAAGCCCTTCTTCCGTGATGGGCCCGCGGTTTTTCCCTAGAAGCCTTGAAATTATGTATTTTTCCCGCTCGGGCACGTAATATCTCCTGCCTTCAGCCGATTTAAGCCGCGCGATATCAAGGGCCTTCGTTCCTCTCCGGTTCAGCAGGTCCAGTATCCTCGCGTCTATGCTGTCGATCTCTTTCCTTAGATTATCGATCTTCATTATTCCTCCATTGATTACGGTGATTATTAACTGATGATTACAGTGATTTACAATTAAAAATGTCCCAAAGGGATTCCTTCGGAACAAAATTAAAAATGAAGGTGTTTTTATTTTAACTTTTGAGCTTTAACCTTTGCGATTTGACCTTTGACTTATAAGTTTTAAACTTTGATACGCTGATACGCTGACACGTTGACACGCTATTTAAAGGTACCCCTCAACTATAATATCCAGGCCGATACGCCTGACGGTTATATTGCGGAGCTGGGCTGCCTGCGCCATCCGTGCAATGCCCCTGCCTTCAACCGGGGTTTTCGCGTCTCTTCCGCCTATGAACTTGGGGGCGATGAAAAATAGAACTTTATCAACGATACCTGACTCAATTGCGCTTGCGTTAATTTCTCCGCCGCCCTCAATAAATACGGAGGAAATTTCCATCTCTGCCAATTTCTTCATCAGTGCCTTTATATCAATCCTGTCTTTTTTTGCCTTTATTGCAAGAACCCTGACGCCCAGCCTTTCCAGCTGCCGTGCTTTGTTTTTAGGAGCTTTATTTGTAGCCGCGACAATTACTTCTTCCGGCTTTTTCAGAAGTTTCGCACGGAGCGGTATTTTCAGCCTGCTATCCACTATTATTTTAAGTGGTTCCTTGTAAACTTGTAAACTTGTAAACTTGTAAACTGTGGTTAATTCCGGATCATCCCTCAGCACCGTATTTATTCCGACTAACACCGCGTCAAACTTCGCGCGCAGCTGCTTTACGTATTTGCGCGACTGTTCGCCGGAGATCCATCTGGATTCGCCTGTGCGTGCCGCGATCTTGCCGTCCAGGCTCATTGCTGTTTTCAAAAGAACGAAAGGTATCTTTTGGATGATGTAATGCGTATAGACTTCGTTCAGCTTTCTTGACTCCTGTTCAAGGATCCCGCTACTGACCTTCACGCCCGCTTTTTTTAACCTGGTTATGCCCTTACCGTTCACGAGCGGATTGGGATCCTTTATTCCTATCACAACTTCCCTTATGCCTGCTTCTGCTATGGCGTCAGTGCACGGGGGCGTCCTGCCCCAGTGAGCGCAGGGCTCAAGGTTCACGTAAAGCGTTGAACCCTTTACGTTTTTGCCCGCATCTCTTATCGCGTTGATCTCGGCGTGCGGATCTCCTGCTTTCAGGTGGAATCCCCTGCCGGCTATCCTGCCGTTTTTTACGATCACTGCCCCGACGTACGGGTTGGGGCTGGGATTTCGCGCTTTCTTTGCAAGTTCTATTGCCAGCCCCATGTAATACTTTTCTTTCTTTATATTAGACTTTATCAAATCAAGCCTTCTTTGATAGACTTTATGATATTTACATATTATATATGTTTTTCGGGTATTGTCAATTAAAAAATAAAAAACTGCCCCGAATCCTTAAAGGGCAGTTCAATAACGCCTTACCCTGGTCATTGCGAGGAATGAAATGACAAAGCAATCTAATACGAGATTGCTTCACTCTGTTCGCAATGACAGCAAAGCTACAGTCTCGTGGTTAAATTCTGTGGTTTTAGAATTCGGCGGTGAAGCCCACGGTGGCAAGCAAGCCGCCCAGGTCAATGTCCGGAACATAATAATTGTAGCCTTTTTCGTTGTCCACAACCGCCGCAGGCTGTGGTATCAGGCAGAACACGTATCCCGCTCTGACAGAGAAGAAGAAAACATCCCGGAAAACCGGGTATGTGAATTCCAAAAGGGCCTGCGTACCGAAATTACCGGCCCAGGCGTCAACTCCGAATACCTGGCCGAACGTGGTTGTGTTCGACCCGCCGGGATTTTCAACCACTGTTATGTTATCCTTTCCCGCGCTGTACTTCACAACGTAGTACCCCAGGCCGCCGCCAATCGAAAAGTATCCCTTTGCCACCGGGATCCTGTAAAGCAGGACAGCTGTGGGAAGGTAGCTTGTAAGTGAGGCAATGCTCCTGTCGATCCTTGTTGTCACAGAATCAGGATTGGTTGTAACAGAGCTCGTCCACTGGTCCTGCTGCCCGTTAAAATGCAGGCCGACCTGCAGGTTGGGCGTAACTGAGTAGCGGACTACGAAAGCGGGGTTCCAGATCGTCATGCGGTTTGCCACAGGGTCAAGCCCCAGGAAAGAGTCAATTTCATCTCTCATGAAAACACCAAGCTGCGGCTGGTAGCAGGAATAGGACGTGCCCATATTATAACCCGGCAGGGACATTGTCCACCCCGCCTTCTCCCACGCCCCGGCGTTATTTGCTGCCGCCGTCAAAAGGATCAGCGAAACGCACAGTATTATTTTCTTCATTTTCCACCTCCCGAAACTCTTCAGCTATCTAATATTATATCACATTTGCGCGCGAAAGTCAAGCACATACGCGCGGACTTCCATGACTAATAAAGTTTATCCGGCAACCCAGACGGGGCTGGACCATGCCATGTTGCCGTTTGCCTGGGTCACGCGCAAATAATAGAAATCGGAAATCCCCCCTCGCCCCCCTTTTTCAAAGTGGGGAATAGAATTATCCGCAAAAACAATCTCTGCTTTGTACTGGCTTTCGGGGACGGGTTCGTAGAGCTTGAATTTCAGCACATTCCAGCCGCCTTCTTTGGGCGGCTCACTTGCAAGCTCAATGCAAGAGCCCTGCATAAGCCGGGATATGGAATAAGAGCAGGCCTTCTGGTTGAGTTTCAGGTTAAGCACCGTGTCAGCGCTTCCGTCTATCTCAAAAATTATTGAATTTGTACCTTCCCTGCCGTTGCGGTTTGAGTTCCAGCGGAAGAAATACGAGCTGTCCGTGTGAGAAAGCCATTCGCAGGTTTTCTCTGCCAGTGAAATGATCTTATTTGGCGCGGGCGGACCGAAACAGGGCTCCGCTGAAACTATTTTTCCGCCATTCAGCTCAAGCCTGCCATCCCACTTCGCTTTTCCGCCTGGCCCCCAACCCCATTCAACACGGACCTTATACTTACCTTTACGGTTCTCGGAATAACAACGGTTCAAAGGCGCGCTGGTTCTAAAAACAATCTCATTGTTCTTAATGAATTCGATCTTGTCAAGCAGGTCATCGCCTATCACCCTTGACTTAATTTCTCTTTTTTTACCGCCCTTGTATTCCTCGCCCATAAAATGCCCATCAACAGAAAATTCCAGCTTGATCCTGTCCCCTGAGACCGCGTACGCCCTTCTTTTCTTGAACGCGTCCCAGATCGATTCCCTGGTAAGCTCTTTCGCGTACACGGCGATCAGCCCCATTTTGTAACAGCCCGGGTAAGCGTCATGCCCGTCTGACGAAGCCATGAACCCGAATTTTTTTCCCATTGCCAGGCCTGCCTGGGCTGTTCCCTCTGTTGCCCTTGGCCCCATCCAGAAAAGATCCATCGGAAATGATCCGTATTCGCTCTCCGAGGAGCCGTGCATGGAAAATATTTCGGCAAGCGGCATCACGCTCTCATCCAGGTCGTTCCAGTTCGTGCCGCGGCACCCGACCTTGTACCCGGTGTGATGGGGGATCATAATAGCCCTGCCGTCCTGCTTCTTAACGAAATCCACCAGGCTTTTAAAGGTCTCAAGCGCGGGAACACTGACCGTATCGTCCAGGAAATACGCGTTGTAATCCCCTGCCATGTCCCCGCGTTCAACGCCCGGGAAAACGATGAACTTTCCCGGGTCATTATGCTCTCTCGCGACCCGGCATATCCTTTCCCAGTTGAATTCCTTGTGGTCATGGTGCTCGCCCGGGGCCCAGAAATCCAGGTGGGTCTTCGCCACCTCTGCCGCCTCTTCGATCTTTCCGAAAACCCCGCCGCAATAGGTATGGGTGTGCATTTCGCCCCAGAACAACTTATAATTCATTAAACCTCCAGTCAAACCACGGATTCACACGGATTTCCACGGATTACTACATTCAGCATCCAGCACCTTCGGGCATTCAGTGGATTTGACGCATGACTCATGACCCATGACGCATGACTGTCTTATTGGCCGACCTTGTCCGCGTCAAAGGGGAACGGCATTTCCGCGATCTTCCTGAGCCAGCCCTTATATTTTTCCAGCGAGAAAGGCGGGGTGCCAAGCAGGTAGTGGCTGCCGAACTTCTTATCCTTTATCTCCCAGTTTATCAGGAACATTTTCTGGTCGCCGCGGCTGACCCTTATCTTCCCAAGTTCCCTGTTCACGTTCGCGCCGACCTCAAAATTGCCCTTAAGCAGGGCTTCCCCGGAATCCGCGTCCCTGATGCTGAATTTTCCCTCTGCCGGCTCAAGAGAATCATTCCCCGCGACTATCCTGCAGTTCCAGTCATCAGGCTCGTCAACCATCACGCACACCGGGACCTGCACCCTTTTGATGAACCAGTACGCGAGCTTTTTGGAAAAGTAATAATCCACTATCGCGTCCGAGAACTGGGGCCAGCAGTCCATCACGTTCCACCAGATTATGCCTGTCCTGCGCCACTTTTTTATCCTGAACATTTCGATGAAGAATTTTTTTGCCTCTGCCTGGCTTACCTGGGACGCGAGCGCGAACTCTTCGAGGCTTTCAGGCATCTCGCCGAACAGCTCCTTGATCTGGTCAGCCATAAGCTTGACGCGGTAACTGTAGGACGAGCCTCCCTCAACCGGGTCTGTGCAGTGCACCCTCCACTGCGGGTTGTCCTTCCATGGCCACAGGTATTCCCTGTCAATGAATTTCTTGATGCTGGAAACGTTGGGACAGCCGTGGTATCCCATTTCGCTCGCGAAATGCGCCAGCGATTCCCTGTAGTACCTGCTCTTGTAACAATCCCTTGGGCCCCAGAGGTGGTCTTCAGGCACAAGTCCCCCGTTCTTGCTTTTAACCACCTCAGGCGAGAAATACGGGGAACTGGGCAGGAACGGCCTGAACGGGTCGCATTTGAAAACCATCCGCGGCAGGACTTCCCTTGTAATGCGGTTCTTCGCCGGGTCTATCCCCCTGTAAAAAGCGAAGATATCACACTCGTTATCCCCGCTCCACAGTATTATGCTGGGGTGGTTGCGCAGTTTCCTTAAAATGGATTCGGCTTCTATCTCCACCCTTTTCAAAAATTCATTTTCCTGCGGGTAAAGAGCGCACGCGAACGAAAAATCCTGCCAGACCATTATCCCCTTCTCGTCGCAAATGTCGTAAAAAGCGTGGTCCTCGTAAACGCTGCCTCCCCAGCTGCGCAGTATGTTGCAGCCCAGGTCGTCAAACAGCTCCAGGATCTTTTTATACCTGGAAGCGTCCCTTGAGTGGAACGCGTCAGCCGGGACCCAGTTGGAACCCTTGCACATTATCGGCACGCCGTTGCACTTGAAAAGAAATTCTCCGGGGTTTGTAATCGTGGTTATATCAGTGCGGACAAGTTCCATTGTGCGCAGGCCGACCCTGTCGCATCTCCTGTCAACGACTTTTCCGTCCTTCATGAGCTCTGCCTTCACTTCGTAAAGGTTCTGCCTGCCGTATCCCCTGGGCCACCAGAGTTTCGCGTTCTGGACGTCTATCGTTTCCCAGCCCGTGACGAAATAAAGCGGTATAGTCCTTTCAAACCTATGCTCGCCGCTTTCGCCGCTTTCGCCGCTTATTTTAAGCGAGAACCCCTCAAGGCTTTTTTCGTCGGTCCGGAACTGCCAGAAAATACCCAGCCTCGCGTTGCTGGCGTCAATTGAGCTTGTGTAATAATACATATCCTTTATTTCGGAAGGAGGGCGGAATTCCAGGTCCACGGACCTCCACAGGCCCGCGCTTACCACCCGGGGACAGATATCCCACCCGTACATATGCGCCGCTTTCCTGACGTAGAGGGATTCGTGGTTTACGGGCAGCGCCTGCTCAACGGGTTCGTAGGTGTATTTCCTCGCCTCATTCACGGCTGACCTTATCCTCACCGCGATCTCGTTCTTTCCTTTCTTAACAACTCTTAACAACGTCCGTAACATCAAAGCAGTGCTTTATCAGCATATTGTCCGTTTCGCCGATCTTCCTGTTGTTGAGCCAGATCTCCGAGAAGCAGTCTATGCCGTCAAAAGCGATATGGATATGCGGGAAGGAAACCCTATCGATGTCCTCAACCTCAAAAGAACGCGTGTACCACCATTCGTAGAACTCGTAGGGGCGCAGCTTGAAAATATTCCCGCCGTAAAAAGGATCGGGTATTTCCCCTGCCCGCGCCAGGTCCAGCTCCACGTTACCCGGGACCTTCGCGCTTACGGTTTTCGCCTTTATCCCTGAAAGTTCTCCGGGATCCTTAACGCTGAATTTCCCTTCCGGGAAATACGTCAGCTCCCACGTTCCGTCCAAGCTGATCTTTTTCATGTTAATACCTCCACGGATTCATACGGATTAGAAAATACGGATGCAAACGGATAAAAAATTCACCACAGAGGCACAGAGGCACAGAGAAAAATTTTGCTTTAAACTCATAACTGCATTTTCAACCACGGATTTACACGGATTATAACTTTTGACTTTTGCATTTTGCATTTTGCATTTTGACTTATACGTATTTTTGACGAGAAAGCCACTCCTCCCTTGTCATGTTTATACTTTTCATAGCGCGGTCCACCCATGCGATCGCCGGAAGCCCCCTGCCTGCCTCAACCTTCACAGGATCCGGATTGCCGCCCAGCTGCGAAGCCCTCCATTTAAGGAGCGTGTTCTCCATTTCATCGGCTTTTTTCTTTTCCTTCTTGGCAAGGTTTGTTTTTTCCTCAGGATCGGCTTTAAGGCTATACAATTCCCTGTCAGGAGTGTCCGGATGTACTCCCTTGTCAACCGCGAGTATCAGTTTCCAGTCGTTTGTGCGCATGGCGACCTTTGCCTGGTAAAGGCATTCATTCAGATAAACTTCTTTGTAACCCTTCCCGCCCTTCCCTTCAAGTAACGGGGCAAGCGACATACCATCCATACGCGCTTTTATCTTTATTCCGGCAAGCCCCAGTATCGTCGGCATTATGTCAATATGCTGGACCATTTCCCTGATCTTCGCGGGCTTGAATTTTTTCCCAAGCCTTATTATCAGGGGGATATGCGTGGTGGTCTCGTATAACCCGTGATGGTCCCAGTAAATGTTGTGTTCTGTCATGCTCTCCCCATGGTCGCTGGTTATGACCACAAGCGTGTCTTCCGCTATGCCCAGCTCTTCCAGCAGATCGAAGATCTCCTGCATTTTGCTGTCAACGTAGTTTATCTCTCCGTCATAAAGAGCCGTAATGTATTCCGCGTCACTCACGTTACCAAGGTCCTTGAACCATCTCTCAAAGAACGGGTAAACCATCTGGGTCCGGAACGTTTTCAGCGAGTTATTCGCGGGATCATCTTTTTTTCCTTTGTAATAATTATATTCGGGGTGCGGAATGTACGGCGTGTGGGGATCCCAGTAGTGCAGGAAAAGATAGAATTTGTTCCTGCAGTTCTGTTTCAGCCAGGGTATGGCAAGCGAATTGATCTTTTCCGCGGTGGCGAACTGCAGGCCGCCGGGATTGTAATATTCCGCGTACCCCCTGTCAAACCACGGTTTCATATCTTTAAGATTATCTACAGCGGCAGTAAGGTAACCGTTATCTTGCAGGACTTCCGCAAGCACAGGCACGGACGGGTCAAGCGCGTTCCTTCCGTCATGGCTGACTATAGTATGCCTTAAACCGCGCAAGCCGGTGAACATCGTGGTATACGCGGGCTGTGTCGGGATGTCAGGCGCGAAAGCATTGAGGAACAGCACGCTTTTTTTAGCATACCTGTCTAGGGTAGGACTTGTTTTTCGTTTATACCCGTAGCAGGACATATGCCCTGCCGCGAGCGTGTCAATCGCGATGAAAATTATGTTCATATTAACCTCCGAATAGGAGTCGGCTTGCGTCGAAGAACAGCAAGCCCTGGAGTCTGGGAGTCATCCCGACTTTATGTCGGGATCTGGAGTCTTGGAGTTAAAAGCCTTGACCCCTAGACTCCTAGACCCTTAGACTCCTAGACCCCTAGACTGTCTTCGACTCCTCGACTTTATTAAGTATTTTTAACGAGCCAGTCTAACAGTTCCTGCGCGTCATCCTGGGTCGGCGCCCAGGTTTCATACATTACTTTCTCCGGCCGTAGGTCCTTATGCATTGCCTTTATGTCATCTATCGAGCCTCCCGCGTGCACTGCCTTGCCCTGCGCCTGCAGGCGTTTAAGCAGGTCCAGGTGGCGTATGTGGTTCCCGTGCCCCTCGCCCGGAACATAACTGAGCAGGAACAACCCCTTACTCGCGATAATGTCCTTTTCGTGCACAAGAGCACTCGGCCCGTCCCAGTGGTAAAAAACATGCTTAACGATCCCGGCTTCTTCCTCAAGCGCGGGCAGAACCCATTTGCGGAACATCGCCGGGCTTATCATAGCGGAGAAATCGCACTGCAGCATCGCGGCTCCCTCCATTGAATACATGCACTGGAAATATCCCAGCTCATCCATCCTGCCGGCTTTTTTCACGGCGTCCCATACAACGGGAAAAACCTGCCTCGCGCTCTTCATCGCCTCGTCTATCATCTCGGGCATGTCCGCAAGGTCCATGCAGAGTTTTTCCGGCCCCCTGATAGCGGCAAGCAGGTCCATGTTCGTGTGGAAATCCGGAAGGCTAACCAGCATTTTTCCCGCCATCTTGTTCACGGCTCTTTTATAAAACTCCAGCATCCTTCTCCAAAGCGGGTTGTCTTCCCGGACTTTCAGGGGCAGGACTTTTTTCCAGTTTTCCACGAAAGGTGTTGACCAGTTCGTGCCGTATGAATCCTTACTCCAGCGCAGCTCGCCGCCGCAGAATATCGCGGTCTCGTCAGGCCCGAACGTGATCCCGAAAGAAGGGATGGATTCCCCGCCGTAAAACGTGGCTTCCCCGCACCTCAGGGTCCTGTCTATTATTTCGTCCATGTCCCCGTTCACGCGTTCGTAATAATCGCTCCAACTGCCGGTTAGGCCCTTCGCGCCTTTTTTGGGCGCGGTCACGCAAACAAGCGGGCGGTCTATTATATCCCCGGCGTAAAACGCCTCCCATCTTTTCGCTGCCATTTCCAGGTCCGGCTTGAACGCTAACGGAGCAGGTCTTTTCATCAAACCTCCAATATTCACCACAGAGGCACAGAGAAATTCAGGTCAAATGTCAAAAGTTAAAGGTTAAAAGTCAAAGGTGAAAGTCCTTAGTTTTGCGATTTGCGATTTGACCTTTGAGCTTTGACCTGTTATTCGGAAACATTCCATCGTTGCTTGAGTTTAACGCTGCCGTTCCAGATGCCGGCTATCATTTCCTTTGATTCCAGGCAGTGCCTTACAACCTGCGCGATATCATGCCCCTGGATCTCGCAGATAATGGGACCTTCATACCCGGTCTCTTTCAGGCGCGTGTAGACGCGCTGGAAATCTATCATGTTGTTCATATGCGGGGGCTGGTGTTCCATATAACCTCCCCAAAAATGGTTCACTCCGTTATGGTGCACTTCCGCTATCTTTCCCTTGAATTCTTCTATGAACCTGAAAAATCCCTCGTCTGTGCCAGCTGCCATATACGCGTGGCCTATGTCCAGGTTTATGCCCCAGCCTTTTACGTTGTCGCAGAAATATTTAAGATAATCCAGACCGCCCGCCTCGTACCCGACAGGTATCCCGGCTTTTTCAGCCTTTTGCATAATATATTTCGCGAAATCCAGATTATATTTCAGGATCTCGGAATAAGGGCGTATGAACCCTCCTGTCCCGCCCCCGCCGTGGTAGGTCATCGCGACCGCACCTATTTCCACGGCGAACTCAAAACAGCTTTCAAAATAATCCCAGGTCAGCTTGCGCAAATGGCGGTTCGCGCTTGAAAGGTTCCAGTCTAAGTGCGGCGAGTGCACCGTCACCCATTTGAAAACAGAAAGGGCTTTCTTTACATTTTCCAGGTCTTTCTTCGTTGATTCAAAAAGATCTATGCCGACATTGGGGTAGTTGGAAGGATAACCGAGTTGCGCCTGGTCAAGCGTGGGCACGATCTCAAAACCGCTGAACCCGGCTTTGTGGACCATCTCAGCCGCCCTGAATATATTTTCCCCGTGCGTGGACGGCATGAAGTGCGTGGAGATGCCGATCCTGTCCTCTATAGGCAGCTTTTTAAAATCCTCCCGGAATCCGACCATAAAATCTCCTTCTTGTCATTGCGACCGTAGAGCCATCAACCCAGCTCTGGCTCGAAGGCCCCTGCGTGTAGTCCCGATTCTTTCATCGGGACTGCAGGGGAAAGCATTTTGGAGCGACGAAGCAACCCCATAATAAAAACGCGCCACGCAAATATATTAAATTAAGATTGCTTCGCTTTCGCTCGCAATGACAAAATAATTCAATATTTATTGTTCTCGTGGAAAACCTCCAGCGCGTACTGGTAAGTCTTCAGGTTTATCCTCGGAGAAACCGAGTGGTCCGAATGATAGAAATACGGGATGCGCATCTCTTTCATCTTTTTGAGCTTCGGTATGATCTCTCCCCTTACCTGCTCAGGGTCGTTTGTTTCAAGCGGAACAACGTTGATGTTGCCCATATATGAAAGCTTTGTCCCGTATGTCTTCGCTATCTCAACAACGTCGCATCCCGCCTTTGCTTCCATTGGCTGCAGGCAGTCAAAACCCGCGTCTATAATAAGGGGTATCGCCTTCCTGATATCGCCGCAGGTATGCAGGAGCACGGGAAGCTTATAATCCTTTAAGAATGACACAAAGGCTTTTTCATAAGGCATTATCATCTCAGCCATTGTCTTTGGCGAGCAGAAAAGGCCGTTCCTGTAACCGAAATCCTCGTAAAGGAAAAACCCGTCAGGCAGGCCTGCTTCGCGGAAAAGCACTTCGTAATGCGCCTTGAACATGTCCAGGTGCACCTGGCAGAAATCGCGTATCCAGTCCGGTTCAACAAGCAGGGAAGGAAGGAAATTCTGGTCCCCTATCGTCGCCCTCATCAGCTCGAAAACAAAGCAGTTGGCGAACACCGAGAACTTGCCCCTTTTGCGCGCGCTCTCAAGGTTATTCTTATGGTCCTTGATCTTTCCGAACCTTTCCCTGTTCACCGCGAGGAGCGGCTCTCTGTATTTCTTCCAGACCTCGGAATTCTCAACTTCAAAACCTATGTGTTCCGGCGTGCCGGATTTCTTCTTCCAGGTCTTAAGCCGCGCGCCGCGCCCGTCCTTCACAACCTGCCACTCGTCTGTTTCCTCAACGACGCAGTTCGTGCCCATGAAAGATTCAGAGTTGAACCAGCCCCCGCATCCCTGTATGTCGTAGTCAAAAACGATTTCCGGGTTCTGGTCCTTCGGATACCCCTGGTTGTTCCAGTAATCCCTTATGGTCTCAGGCCAGAACGACTCGTACAGGCCCATCTGGTCCGGTATCTGCTTGTTCAGCAGCAGCTTTACCCTTTCTCTTGAATCCATTTTCGACCCTCCCAAATAATTTAATCAGATTTTTTTACTGACTTGTTTATTAAAAACCAATATGCAAATAAGTCTTTCTCTAATTTCTGATAGTTTTGAAACCTTCTTTTCATTGTATTCCAGAACCTTATATTATGCCTTCTTTCTCTTATATGAGTAACTTCATGGAAAATTATGTATCTAAGCAGGTATTCAGGCAGATATCCTGCCAGCTGATTAACAGTCAGGTTATTTCTTAAGCTGCAGCTTGCCCACTTGGTCCTCATTTTTCTGAAATAGATATGGTTTATCTTTAAACGAAGGTCATAGGAGATCTTTTTTGCCAAAGATTCAATTAATTTCCTGAATTCCTTGTTTTCTCTTTTTGCAATTTTTAATTTTGAGGCATCTGCCAGGCACTTTTTGATAAAACCTTCTTTTTGAACGATCCACTTTTTATTCCTTTTCAGAATGTCTTCCGGTTTCTGCCCATAGGGCAAAACAATGACAAGCTCTCCGGTCTTCAATTCTACCCGCGGATATTTTATATCCCTGTGAACAAACCGAAAACTCCTTGTATCGCTAACCTCCATAATTTCTTACAACCTCAATAAGTTTATTATATAATCCTTCTATGCCGTCCATAGAAAGGTTGTATTTCCCCTTAAACGACCTGGCAAATCTCCTGATTTCCCTTTCTACTTCTTTTCTGATTGTAACCTGGCCGATCCAGCCCGGGTAGATACTATTTCTCAGTGTTTCTGACAGATCTTTGACATTTTGCAAAAGTTCTTTCTCCTCTCCGAATTTCTCTTCAAGCCTAAGCAATACATAATATTCCATATCATTAAAGCCTAATTTATTCTTTCTGTCTCCCAGCTGTGCGATTGTCTGCAATACCCTTGTTTCTTCTAAGTAAATTTTTTCGTAGTCTTTTGTTTTTTCCTTCCATAATTCCATCAGCCTTTCCACTCTTTCAACCAGGGATTCATAAATCGGGCTCTTGTACCTGTCCACAAGCACCATTTTATTGAGCGCGAACAGGATGCTCGCGGCCTCTTCCCTTTTGTCTTTGGCGCTTTGCTTTATTTTCTCGAAATAGTTATCGTCAAATACCGTTGGCGGAAGCTCTTTGGAAGATTTTTCAACCTGTATTGACTCATAAACTCCTTTCAGGGCTTTGTCATAATATTTATCAATATAAGGTTTAATGTCAGGCTCCTGGACTACCACCTTCCGGTAATACGCGTAAACATCGGCTATCCAGTTATATTTTTCAATATTTTCCGCTTTGGCGCTGTCAGAACCCAGCAGTTCAAAGAGCCTTTTCAGCTTCCTACACTTTTCAACGAATTCCTTTTCTGTTTCCTGGCTTAAGGTTATTACTTCAACCGCTTTTAGCAAAGTTTCTCTTTCGGATGTTTTGGGGATTTCCCTGAACATTTCAAGAATTTCCGAAATGAGACCCGTGAATTCTCCCCTTACGCTTTCAAAGCCAAAAACAGCGCTAACGATATCTTCCTTTATCGCCCTGTATTGCTCAAAGGCTTTTTTGAATTCCCCGATTATTCCCACATAGTCTATAATAACTCCGGCTTCTTTCAAATCCCCAAAAGGCCTGTTTGTCCTTGCGATTGCCTGAAGCAGCCTGTGTTCTTTCAGCGGCTTGTCAAGATACATTGTCTGGAGCACGGGGGCATCAAAGCCGGTAAGCAGCATTTCAGTGACAATTAGTATTTTCGGCAGTTCTTTCTCCTTGTATTTTTCTACGGCGTCTTTCGTTATGCTTTCAAAATCCTTTCCGGTCCGCTTTTCCTCGCTCTCAACATAAGCCCGCACTAATTCGTCTTCTTTCCTATCATCGCTCATAACAATCTGTAAATGCGATTTCGGCATATATTTTAACAGCTCGCCTTCATAAAGGACGCAAGCCTTCCTGCTTCCGGCTACGACCATTGCCTTGAACCTTCCTTCCACGCAGGCCTTAAAATGCTCAGCAATGTCCTTTGCGACAACTTCTATCCTTTTCGGATTTTCAAACCACAGCTTGATCGCGTTAAACCTTTTTTTGACTCCTTCTTCAACGTCATCCTTTATTTCCTCTGGCAATTCCTCATAAAATTCATTTCGCATGAATTCCTCAAGGAGCTCTTTCTTCAGGTGTTGCTCCTCAAGCCTCGGCTGATAGACTATCTTCTTGGTAAAACCGTCTTTCTGTGAAACCGATATGAAATATTCATCAAGATAAGGCTCTTCCGGCGGGTAGCTGAATTCATTGTACGTATCCCTTCCGGTCTTGGAAATTGGAGTGCCTGTAAACGCGAAGAAAAACGCCTTTTTTAAGATGTTCTTCATTTGCGACGCGAGAGCTCCGTACTGGGTTCTGTGCCCTTCATCTATAAAGGCAATTATATCCTTTCTGTTAACCACAATATCCGAATCCGCAGGCAGCTCTTTCATTTTTTCTTCAAGCTCTCTTAATTCTGAAGGCTTGAATTTATGGATTAAAGTAATAAATACACCTCTTTTGCCTTTATGGCTGTCATGCTTCAGGAATTCCCTTAATTCGTCTATGGTACCGATGACTTCAGGCTTCATAATGTCAAGGGCACAGTATTCGTCGTTAAGCTGGTTTCTAAGCTCAATCCTGTCAACGATGAATAGAACAGTGGGATTTTCGAGCAGGCGAAAAAGCTTGTTTGCCGCGAAAATCATCGTAAGGGTTTTCCCTGAGCCCTGCCAGTGCCATATTAATCCTTTGTTTTTATCAATCTCCCCGCTTAAGTTCTTCAGCACCCTTTCGGTTATTTTGTTTGCAGCCCTGTATTGCATATACCTTGTAATGACTTTTGTGGCTTCACCGCGCTCTATTCTGAAAAACAGAAAAAACCGCAGGACTTCAAGCAAGGTGCCTTTTGAAAGGAATTCAATAGTTGAATCTATTGAATCTTTATCCGGTTCCTTCCATTCATAGATCTTTACTTCTTCCTGCCAGGGAACGATAGAGAAATATTTAGCCACGCTTTCAGCGGCAATTCCTATCTGTGCATATTTATAAAGCTCGGGAACAATACCCTCGTAACCCTTGATTTGCTTATAGGCGGTAAACCAGCTTTCCGCGATATTGGTGGGGTCCTTGCATTCTATCTCAACAAGGGGTATGCCGTTTACATACAGCATAATGTCGGTCCTTATTCTTTCCTTTCCGTTAAAATTCACCTGCCTGCTTATAATAAACTCATTATTTTCAATTATTTCAAAATCAAACAGCCTTACGGATTTTACTATCTTATCTTCTTCAAACTTCACAGGCACTCCGGATTTATAAAAACCCAGCACCCTCTTTGCGCCTTCCATTCCGGAGCCCGTGAGCCTTAGTTCAGTCAAGACCTTGCTGATTTCCTCCTTACCCAAACCAAGGTTTTTGTTGATCTTCTCAAGCGTTCTTATGAGATTCGGAATAAGGAGCGGCTCAGAATAGTCCTCTCTCTCTAAGTCCTCAGCCGAGATAGGCATCCATCCCTTTTGAGTCAATTTTTCAATAAAATAGTCTTCTACTAATTTCTTCTCGGTAAACATAGTTTTGATCCTTTTGCCATTGCTTTGAAAAAATGAAAAAAGATGAAAAAAAATGAAAAAAGATTGACTTTTCTCTTTTTTTATGTTATACTGTTTGTGTCCTACTAAGGTAGGGCGGAACCAAACTTCCCTCTGGCTGACTACAGTCAGAGGGACTTTTATTTTTATCTACCTTTCAACGACTCTATTTCATTTCTTAACTTTCTTATGTCAATGAATTTGGCTTGTTTTATAAGTTCTAATGAAATATGACCCCTTGTAGAAATAACCAAACAATTTTTTCTGTATGCCCTCATATGTTTAAGTAACGCTTCGAAATCACTGTCACCTGAGAATAGAACAAAAGATTGAAAATCATTCCGATTTTCCATTGCGTCCATTGTCAATTCCACGTCCAAATTACCTTTATGAAACCCGCCTTCTTCCATTTCTTTGTCCTTAATGAATTTCACCTTCTTTTTTCTGACTATATATCCTATTATTTCTAAGAAATCTAAAAACTTACATTGTTGGGAATAATCTGGGTCATAAGCAGTATAGTAGTAGATTTTACCCAAACCAACACTGCATTCAAGATATTTTTTCAATTTAAGGAAATCAATACGCCAACCCAATTCTTTCTGAGAATGGTAAATGTTAGATGCATCTATAAATACATATACTTTTCCCTTTAGATAATTTTGTATCATATTTTCACTCTCTTCTTTCCTGTCAGTAGCTCCTCCATTAGCTCTTTCTTTATCCTTTCAAGCCTTTCCTTTCGCTTTTTTTCAGTTTCAATTTTAGAATCAAAAGTAGTCAATATATCTACAATTTCTTGCTGTTCTTCTTTTAGTGGAATGGCAAACTTCAACAAATGAACAATTTCTCTATTCAATCCTGGCACACCTGTAGCCATATTTAATTTTGGAAGATTTAAAGAAATCAATTTATAATATAACCATTTTAAATTTATATCTTTATATTTCAAATTAATATAATAAGCTGTATCTATAGGCCAAAAGTCTTCTTCTGACCAAGTCACCGCACCTATAGTTCCTTTCCTTCCCACTATTATTCCCGGACCTTTTATTAAATATTTTGAGTGATATCCAACTATGCCATTTGATCCAAAAACAGGAAATTTACCATTATCTCTATCGCTTCTAACCAATCCTTCACCATACTCTAAACAAAAGACTTCTTCGGCTTTAGTTGCTTCCCACTTTTTCGGTATCCTTCCAATCTCGCTATCCTTAAATTCCTTATGCCCGATTCCTTTTGTTAGAAGTTCCTTCATTAAGCCCTGCTTCAGTCGCTTTGTCTTCTCAATTACCTCATCAACTCTCTGTATCGCCTCGTCCACTGTTCCCAATATCTCCGCAATTTTTTGCTGCTCGGAAAGCGGGGGAATAGGAATCGCAAGTCTTTTTAATTCATTTTTTGTTATTGCTTTAAAAGTAGAACCTATTCCAAGATTTTCTAAAATATTTTTTATTTTTTGAAACCAGTAAAAATAAAAGATGTTGCTATTTTCTTTGATTCTTATAGCAGCTAATCCTCTGCCTATACATAATTTAAAAGGTGCTAAGTTAATATCCCCAACCGGCGCTCTAACAGAAAGTAATATATCATCTTCTAGAGCTATTTTGATAGGATTTGTGGTATATTTTGAAATAGTAGGATAAATACTTCCAAAATCGGCATTTCCCTGCAGAAAAGGTAATCCTTCACTATTTTCGTTAAAGGATGATGAAGGGGGAGATTGACCCATTATTAACTCAATATTTTTAATCTTTTCTAATTTTTCAGTCCGCCATTTTTCCATTTATATTTAGCCTTTTAATTATTTCTTTTCCTCTAATAATTTTCTAAATCTTTCCTTTTCTTTTGGTATAATAATCAATTCTACTGTACTTTTAAGACTTTTAAATTTTTCCTTATTAACTTTTTTGATTCTTCTCCAAATGTTGTCGTATAATAGAATAAATAGCATTAATGCTCTTTAAATAACGAGGGCACCTGTTGACTTCTTCCTTACTCTGGGTATAATATTCTTTGGCAAGAAAAACCCGGAAGTAAAAAGGAGGTCCACAGATGCCAGAGAATATTATATCACAATGCCTTCAATTGTCAAGCGTAAAAGTCGTTTCCTGTTCTGTCTATGAAGATGAAGTTGACATCCTTCGGCTTAGAAACTTCACAAGCTCGATCAATAGGAATAATACCTTTATTTATAAATAAAGGTATTATTCCTATTGACCTTTTATGACGTTTTTGGGGCATCTTTGGCAATCGCCAAGTAGCAAATATATCATCTTCTTCCTTTTTGGCTCATTTTTGGCTCATCTGGCTCATTTTTGGC
>Ga0210056_1000054_pt1 | contig 71128 bp, 65 predicted proteins | sample CryGeyCG2014_080_2_FD_183965 | JGI IMG/M metagenome (GOLD analysis project Ga0210056, IMG submission 183965) | Groundwater microbial communities from aquifer - Crystal Geyser CG07_land_8/20/14_0.80 (SPAdes) (version 2) | ecosystem: Environmental > Aquatic > Deep subsurface > Groundwater | place...
GTTTCGCCGCCGGCTGGTTCGCCGCCCGCTTCATCCTGATCGGCCTTGGCCTCGACCCCGACGACCCCGACAAATGGCTACGCCTGGCCTTCATCCTGGCGCAACTGGCGGCGGCCTTGCCGCTCGGCTATTGGGCGGCGCGCCGGGTCGGCTTCGAGACCCTGAACCGCTCGCTGGAGAATTACTTCAGCCAGTCCGGCGCCTGGGCCTTCCTGCTGCTCATCGTCCTCTACAAACTCGGCGACGCCTTCGCCGGCACCCTGACCACGCCCTTCCTCATCAAGGGCATGGCCTTCACCCAGGCCGAGGTCGGCATCGTCAACAAGATCATCGGCATCTGGCTGACCATCGTCGGCGCGCTGCTCGGCGGCGCCCTCATGCTGCGGCTCAACCTGTATCGCTCGCTCATGTTGTTCGGCGTGCTACAACTGGCCGCCATCGTCGGCTTCTGGCTGCTGGCGGTGCTGGGCAAGGGCGCCTGGGGCGGCTTCACCCTACCGCCCTTCGACCTGGGCTTCGTGGCGCTCGACCACCCCACCCGGATCGACAGCCTCTTGGTGGCGGCCATCGCCGCCGAAAACGTCACCAGCGGCATGGGCACGGCGGCCTTCGTAGCGCTGCTCATGGGCCTGTGCAGCCATCGCTACACCGCCACCCACTACGCCTTGTTGTCGGCCTTCTCGGCGGTCGGCCGCATCTACGTCAGCCCACTGGCGGGGGTCCTGTCCGAGAGCATCGGCTGGCCGGCCTTCTTCATCCTGGCCATGGTGCTGGGACTGCCTGGGTTATATATGGTCTGGCGGCTGCGGGGGGTGATCGAGCGGCTGAACTCGGGCGATTAGCCTGACGTCTTCGCCGCCGTCATGGCCGGCAAGCGCCGGGCTGCTGCGCCCTCTGCTCACCCATACACCTCGTCATGGCTGCCGACGTCGAGCAGCAGGATTTCGTGCTCGGTAATTTGCAGGGTGAGGGAGATGCGGTAGCTGTAGGTGAGGCTGACGGCCTGCATGCCCTGAAGCTTGCCGGACAGGGGGTGCAGGCGCAGGCTGGGTTCGAAGGGATCGGCGGCGAGTTGCGTCATGGTTTCGATGAAGCTGGGCCGCAGGTCGCGGTGTTTGGTCAGGAACTTGCGCACACGGCGGTCGAAGAAGGCCGTGGTGGTCAGGGCCCAGCTCATGCCGCCGGTTCGCTGTCCAGGTGTTGCATCAGGGCCTCAACACTGTCGTGGCGGGTCACGCGTCCGGCCTTGGCATCTGCCAGCGAGGCCTTGATGCGAGCCAGGGCGGCTTCATCTCGGGACTCGATCAGTTCGCTGTAGCACTGTTCAGTCAGCACGACATATTGGGGGCGGTTGTTCTTGATGATGTGCACCGGGCCTTGTGCCAGGGCTTCATCCACGGCAGCGATGCCGCAACGCTTGATTTCCTGTGCTGGGACGATGTTCATGCTTAACTCCAATACTCTAATTGGTACTCATTAAAGCACCACATAAAGTATACGTAAAGCCAATGATGAGGCCGTGGTTCGCCATGGTTAGTGAACGGCGGACTATGATGATGAGGTGTCAATAACCGCGAGGGGCCATGCGCCATGCGCATCGCCGGCCTGGGCGCCGCCGAGGCGCTCGCCAGCCTGAATTCATCCGCCAGTGGGCTCGATGCCGCCGAGGCCGAGCGCCGGTTGGCGGAATTCGGCCCCAACCGTCTGGAAGAAGCCGCACGGGAACATGGGTTGCTCCGCTTCGCCCGCCAGTTCAGCCACTTCTTCGCCATCGTCCTCTGGCTCGCCGCCGGGCTTGCATTGTTCGCCGAACATTACGATCCCGGTCAGGGCATGGCGCGCCTGGCCGTGGCCATCGTCGCTGTCATCCTGGTCAACGGCGTGTTCTCGTCCTGGCAGGAATACCGGGCCGAACGGGCGGTGGCCGCCCTGCGCCGACTGTTGCCGCGCAAGGTCAACGTGCTGCGTGGCGGCGCGACGATCGAACTTGGCGCCGAGCGGCTGGTGCCGGGCGATCTGCTGCTGCTGGAGGAAGGCGACGGCATACCGGCCGACTGCCGGGTGATCGATGCCTTCGGCTTGCGCGTCAATACCGCTACGGTGACCGGCGAGTCCCGGCCCAAGGCGCGCAACGCCGAGCCGAGTCTCGAAACATCGCCGCTGGAGGCCCGCAACCTGCTACTGGCCGGCGCCTCGTTGGTGTCCGGGCAGGCGCGTGCGGTGGTGTACGCCACCGGTATGCGTACCGAGTTCGGCCGCATCGCTCACCTCACCCAGACTGCGGGCGATATCGACAGCCCTTTGCAACGCGAGATTGCCCGCCTGTCCCGCCTGGTGGCGGCACTGGCCGCCGGCCTGGGCATCGTCTTTTTCCTGATCGGCCAGATGCTTGGTCTGCCGTTCTGGGAGAACATGCTGTTCGCCATCGGCATCATCGTCGCCAACGTGCCGGAGGGGCTCTTGCCCACCGTGACCCTGGCGCTTGCCCTGGCTACCCAGCGCATGGCCCGGCGCAACGTGCTGGTGCGCCACCTGCCGGCGGTAGAGGCGCTCGGCTCGACCACGGTGATTTGCAGCGACAAGACCGGCACCCTGACCCAGAACCGCATGGCGGCGCGCCGGCTTTGGCTGGACGGCCGTGCCGTTGCGCCGGACGAGATCGCGGCCTACGCGGACAGCCACCGCGAACTCTGGCTCGGCGCCGGCCTATGCCACAACCTCAGACAGATCGACGGTGACTGGCAGGGCGACCCGATGGAGATCGCACTGGCCGAGCTCGGCCGCCGCCAGGCCGACCCGGCCGGCTGCCAGCGTCTGGACGAGATCGCCTTCGACACAGACCGCAAGCGCATGTCGGTCGTCTGCGCTACCCCGGCCGGCCGACGACTCTATTGCAAGGGCGCCCTGGAGACCGTGCTCGATACCTGCGACCGTATCCAGTTCGGCAACACCGTGGCGCCGCTCGATGCAGCGCTGCGGCAGCGTTTGCTGGCGGCTCAGGACGCGATGGCCGACGCCGGCCTCAGGGTGTTGGCCTTTGCCTGGCGGACGCTCGACAGCGATTTGCCGGACCTCGAAACGGGCCTGACCCTGAGCGGCCTGATCGGCCTGGAAGACCCGCCCCGGCCCGAGGTGGCGGAGGCCGTCGGCCGCTGCGCCACGGCTGGCATCCGGGTCATCATGGTCACCGGCGACCATCCCCGCACCGCGCTGGCCATTGCCCGCGAGATTGGCTTGGTGCGCGGTGAGCAGCCGCGTGTGATGACCGGCGAGGAACTGACCCACCTGTCGCCGACGCAACTGCAACTGGCCCTGGATGCCCCGGAGATACTCTTTGCCCGGGTCGCCGCCGAGCAGAAGATGCGCATCGTCGAGGCACTGCGCAAGAAGGGCGAGGTGGTCGCGGTCACCGGCGACGGCGTCAACGACGCACCGGCCCTGAAGACCGCCGACATCGGCATCGCCATGGGCCAGGCCGGTACCGACGTGGCCCGCGAGGCGGCCGACTTGATCCTGCTCGACGACAATTTCGCCAGCCTGGTCGCCGGCATCGAGGAAGGCCGGGCGGTGTTCGACAACATCCGCAAGTTCCTCACCTACATACTCACCTCCAACATCCCGGAGATCGTGCCTTACCTGGCCTTCGTGCTGTTCCGCATCCCGCTGCCCCTGACCGTGATCCAGATACTGGCGGTCGATCTCGGCACCGACATGCTGCCCGCCCTGGCGCTGGGCGCCGAGCGGTCCGATCCGGCGGTGATGCGGCGGCCGCCGCGCGCCCGCAGCGAGCGGCTGCTGACCTGGGGGCTGGTGGCGCGCGCCTATCTGTTCCTCGGTGTGTTGGAAGCGGCGGCGGCCATGGCGGCCTTCTTCCTGGTCCTGGACGCGGCCGGCTGGCATTACGGGCAAATGCTGGCCAAGACCGACCCGCTTTATCTGCAAGCGACGACGGCTTGCCTGGTCGCCATCGTCGCCGCCCAGGTCGCCAATGTTTTCCTGTGCCGGCACCCGACCCGCTCTATCGTGGACTCCGGAGTACGCGGCAATCTGTTGCTCGCACCGGCGCTGGCAGTCGAACTGGCGGTTACCCTGGCTATCGTCTACACCCCGCCCGGCCACTGGCTGTTTGGCACAGCGTCGGTCGGGTTTGGGGTCTGGCTGGCGGCCGGGCTGTTCACCCTGGCCATGCTGGGGCTAGAGGAGGCGCGCAAGGCCTGGCTGCGGCGGCGCCTATCCTTGTGAGGCCAACAAATACCAGCCTATGGAGCGTGCGCTGTCGGGATGAATCCTGACCTACCAATCCAGCGGATCGACATCCAGCGACCAGCGTAGGCCGCCGTTTTTCTGTTCCCGCAGGGCGGCGACCCAGGGTGTCAGGAAGGCTTGCAAGCGGCTTCGGGAGACCGACTGGATCAGTAGTTGCGCCCGCTCGCGGTTGGCGATGCGTGGCATCAGGGCCGGCACCGGATCATATAGCAGCACCCCTTCGGGTCTTTCCCGGCCCAGTTCATGGGCCGTTTCCAGAAAGGCCATGGCCTCGGCCATTGACCTGGCGTCGGCGCGTAACAGCGCTTGGTGACTGTATGGCGGAAACTCGGCTAATTTGCGCTCGCGCAAGGTCCGTTCGGCGAAGGTGGGATAGTCATGGGCCGCCAGGGCCGCGTAGAGCGGGTGATGCGGGTACTCGGTCTGGATCAGTACGCGGCCGGCGCGTTCGGCGCGCCCGGCCCGGCCGCCAACCTGCATGAGCTGGGCGAACAGTCGTTCGGAGGCACGGAAGTCGGCGGACATCAGGGCCTGATCGGCGCCGATCACCCCGACCAGGGTGAGCATTGGGAAGTCATGGCCTTTGGCGACGATCTGGGTGCCGACCAATATGTCCACCTCATGGCCGGCGATGGCCTCGCGCATGGCGGCGAAGGCGCCGCGCCGGGCCGTGGTGTCGCGGTCGACACGCAGTATGCGGGCGGCGGGGAACAGGTCGGCCAGGGTGTCCTCGACCTTTTGCGTGCCCTGCCCGGCTGGCCGCAGGTCCAGACTGCCGCAAGCCGGGCAGGCCTCGGGCGGTCGGCTGGCCAGGCCGCAGTGATGGCAGCGCAATTGGTAACCACCGCGATGGCGGTGGATGACCTGATGGGCGGCGCAGCGTGGGCACTCGCTGACCTGACCGCAGGCGCGGCAATAGAGCACCGGGGCGTAACCTCGGCGGTTTATGAATACCAGGCTCTGTTCACCGCGCTCCAGGTTTTCCAGCAGGGCCTTGCGCAGTGCATCGGACAGCCCCAGCGCCGCCTTGTCGGTGCGCGTGTCGATCAGTCGAACCTCTGGCAGGCTGGCCTGGGCATGGGCGCGCTCGGTCAGACTCAGCAGCCGATAACGATGGCGCTTGGCATTGGCCCAGGTCTCCAGGGCCGGGGTGGCGGAACCCAGGACGACCGTGATGTTCGACTGCCTGGCGCGCCAGACCGCGACATCGCGGGCGTGGTAGCGGAGGCCTTCCATCTGCTTGTAGGAGGCATCGTGCTCCTCATCGACGACGATGAGGCCCAGCCGGGGCAGCGGCGTGAACACCGCTAGACGGGTGCCCAGAACGATGTCGGCCCGGCCATCGAGGCAATCCAGCCAGCCTGCCAGCCGGTCGCCATCCGATAGGCCGCTGTGCAGGCTGACCAATTTGCGATCCGGGAAACGGCGTTTGAACCGCTCCACCATTTGCGGCGTCAGGTGAATCTCCGGGGCCAGCACCAAGGCCTGTTTGCCGGCAGCCAGGGTGCGTTCGATCAGGCGCAGGTAAACCTCGGTCTTGCCGCTGCCGGTAACGCCATGCAGTAGCCAGGCGGTGAAGCCGTCAGCCGCGCCAAGCAGGGTTGCGAGCACGTTTTGCTGGGCCTCGGTTAGTGTCGGCGCGGGTTCAGTCACCAAACGAGACGCCGAACCATGGTCGGCCATGACCAGCCCCTTATTCAACCAGTCGCGCAATGGCGCACGCAGGCCAGTCAAATGTTCGGCGGCGACCGGGCCGCCGGCCAGCAGTTCGGCCAACCGGCGCTGGGCCGTGGCCCGGACCGGAATGGCGGCGCAATAGGCCTGGCCAGCCGGGGTCAGGGCATAGGCCGTTGGGGCCTGGGGGCGAAATTTTGCCCGCTTCAGGGCCGGCGGCAGCAACGCCAGCAACGCCGGACCGAGCGGGTACTGGTAATAGTCTGCGGCGAACCGGGCCAGTTGCATGACCTCCCGCGGTAGCGCGGCCAACTGCCGGTCGATCTCGATGACCGCCCGTAACTGTTCGTCGGGTACCGTGGACGAGTCCACCAGCCCAACGATAACACCCACCAGTTCGCGCTTGCCGAATGGCACCCGGACCCGGCGGCCGACGTCCGAGGTCAGGGCATCGGCCACCAGATAGTCGAACAGGCGATCCAGCGGGGTATCGAGTGCGACCTGAACGACCGTGCGCAAAGTTGATTTCAAGTTATGGGCCAAACTTAAAGTAAATTATCGTTAACGAATGGAACTGCCTACGACTAATAGGGGTTTTAAAGTTCTCCACCAAATCTGTGGATAACTTTGTGGGTAAGCTGTCTTAAAACCGTAAAAAAGCCTTGCGGCTAGGCCACTCCGATGGCCAAGCACAAAAATTAGGCAACTAAAAATACTTTTACAATCAGTAACTTAAAAATACCGCGAGTTATTTTCAGAATTCGCCTTGACAAGCCGGAAAGGCCCGCCAGGCCGTGTGTATAAGTCAACGCTGAATTTGCCGGAAGAATTGACTTTCCGTTTCGATCGGTGCAAGCGGTGCTTGCCGTCCATCGCCCAATGCAGGACTGCGGCCTGGATTGTTTCCGCCTGGCGCGCCGACATAGCGCGCAGGAATAGAACCACTGCCTTACGCTGACCATCGGCATCGAGCACATAGCCCGCCAGATTGTGAATGCCATCCAGACTGCCACTCTTTAGCCAGGCCCGGCCAGCTAGCGGGGTGTCCTTGAGACGATGCCGCTGGGTGCCTTCCAGACCAAGCGCCGGCAGGGAGGCGGCGAATTCATAATAAAGCGGCAGTTTGCTTGCCCGGATCAGTAGACGCGCCATCGAGGCCGCCGAGATGCGTTCGGCACGGGACAGGCCCGAGCCGTTCTCGATGACCAGCTCGGGTATGGCGAGGTCCTGCTCGATCAGCCATTCCCGAATGGCGCGTTGGCCCTTGTCCCAAGTGGCAGGCGCGCCGAAGCGGGCGGCGCCAAGGTCAAGCAGCAGCATCTTGGCCATGACGTTATTGCTGAATTTATTGGCGCCGCGCACGATCTCGGTGAGCGGCGGCGAATTGAAATCCAGCAGCGACGTCGCACTCGCCGGGGTCTCGTTTAGCCGTATCTGGCCGGTCAGGACGCCGCCCAGTCTGGCCCACTCGGCCCTGAACACGGCGGCGGCGGTCGCCGCCGGGGGCATCAGGTTGAGCCACAGCACGCGGTCGCCGCAAGCCGTCGGGTAGCGTCCGGAAAGCATCAACCGATCGCCTTCGCGGCTCGCCGTCAGGCCATGCCGCCAGCCGGCACAGGCCGTTTCGTTATCTGGATCGAGTCTGTTTTCTACCGGCAGATCGGGCGGTTCCAGATGCGCACTGAGGCCGTCCTGCACAGGCGCCAGGCGCAACGGCAAGACGTTGTAATTGACCAGCAGGGCGGCCGGCGCGGCGTTGTAAGGCTTAAGCGGTTCACCGTCGAAGGCGGTGGGGTCCTCAGCGGCGATGGCAAAGAAGCTGTTGTCGAAAATGACATCGCCATCGATCTTGCCAATGCCGCGCGCCCGTATCTCCCGCAACAGGGTGTGGAAATGCTCCAGGGTCAGCGCCGGGTCGCCGCCGCCCCGAATGACCAGATTGCCGGCCAGAACACCATCGGCGATGGCGCCATCGATCAGTATCTGGGTTTTGAAGGTATACGCCGGGCCAAGGGTATCCAGTGCCGCCAGGGTGGTGACCGCCTTCATGACTGAGGCGGGGTTGAATGCTACGTCGGCGTTGAAGCGAGTCATCGCCTTAGTGTGATCCAGCGCTTGTACGACCAGTCCTATGTGGTCGCGCGGTATTTGTGCCTGTCTGAGAGCTACCCTGATTATGTTCGGCAGCGGGTCTGCTTGCGCCGGCCATGTCGTAAACAGGATGAAGGCGAGTGGGGCAGTCAAGAATAATTTCGGCATAGCGGTACGGGACATGATTTCGCCAACACCCTACCCCATACCGATCCACCGGGACAACCCAATGCGCTAACATCCGGCTATGAAAGGCACTGTCTTGACCCTTGAAATAGGCGCTTCGCGCCTGCTGGCCTACATTCTGGTCACGATCCATCTAATGGCCGCCGGCGCGTTGTTATTGGCCGATATGCCCTGGTTGTACCGGGCGTCTTGGTTGATTGCCATCGCGGCCGGTCTGGGCTTTACCGTCCGCGCGCCGGGCACGCTAAAGTTGCGCTGCCGGCCAGACGGCGGTCTCGACGTTTGGGCCGCCGACGATTGGCTGGAGGTCCGGTTATTGCCGGATACCCTGGTGTGGTCCCGGTGCGCGGTGTTGCGCTACCAAAGGCCCGAACGACGCCGGGCCGAAACCCGCGTCATCCTGCCGGATAGCCTGGCCGAGGATGATTTCCGGCGGCTCAGGGTATGGCTAAGATTTCAGGCGTCAGCGGCAGCGGGACGGAGCCATGCGGCTTGACCCGCGCGGCGGCGGCCATTTCTGGATCGCTTACTTTACCGCTTCCTTTAGCTGATCCAGGATTGCCGGATTCTCCAGCGTCGACACATCCTGGGTGATCTCGTCACCCTTGGCCAATGCCCGCAGCAGGCGGCGCATGATCTTGCCGGAACGGGTCTTGGGCAGGTTGTCGCCAAAGCGGATTTCGTCCGGCTTGGCGATCGGTCCGATCTCCTTGGCGACCCAGTCGCGCAGTTGCCTGACAATCTCCACCGCCTCGGCGCCGGTCGGCCGCTGGCGCTTGAGCACCACATAGGCGACGATGGCCTCGCCCTTCACGTCGTGCGGCTTGCCGACTACGGCGGCCTCGGCAACCAGCGGATTGGCGACCAGCGCCGACTCGACTTCCATGGTTCCGAGCCGATGGCCGGACACATTTAGCACGTCGTCGATGCGGCCCATGATGGTGAAGTAGCCGGTCTCGGGGTCGCGCACCGAGCCGTCGCCGGCCAGGTACAGCTTGCCGCCCAGTTCTTCCGGGTAGTAATTCTTGCGATAACGTTCGGGGTCGCCCCAGATGGTGCGGATCATCGATGGCCAGGGTCTCTTGATGACCAACAGGCCGCCCTTACCCCATTCCACGTCATGGCCGGTTTCGTCGACGACGCCGGCCATGATGCCGGGCAACGGCAGGGTGCAGGAGCCAGGTACGGTCGGGGTGGCGCCGGGCAGCGGGGTAATCATGTGGCCACCGGTCTCGGTCTGCCACCAGGTATCGACAATGGGGCAGCGGCCACCGCCGATCTGTTCGTGGTACCACATCCAGGCCTCGGGGTTGATCGGCTCGCCGACGGTGCCGAGCAGGCGCAGCGAGGATAGGTCATACTTGCTAGGGTGTTGTTCCGGATGGGCGCCGGCCAGTTTGATAAGCGCCCGGATCGCGGTCGGTGCGGTGTAGAAGACGCTGATCTTGTGTTCCTGGATCATGTGCCAGAAACGGCCGGCGTCCGGGTAGGTGGGCACGCCTTCGAACACGATCTCGGTGGCACCGCAGGCCAGCGGACCGTAGGCACCGTAGGTGTGGCCTGTGATCCAGCCGATGTCGGCGGTGCACCAGAAGACATCGGTCGGCTTGATGTCGAAGGTCCACTTCATGGTGACCACGGCGTGTAGCAGGAAGCCACCGGTGGCGTGTTGCACGCCCTTGGGTTTGCCGGTCGAGCCAGAGGTGTAAAGCAGAAACAGCGGATGCTCGGCGCCGACCCATTCGGGTTCGCACTGCGCAGATTGGCCGGCGGTCACGTCGTCCCACCACAGGTCGCGCCCGGCCGTCCAGTTGGTGGCCTCGCCGGTGCGCCGGTAAACGACGACGTTTCTGATGGTGTCGCAACCGCCCAGGGTCAGGGCCTCGTCGACGGCCGGTTTGAGCGGGATGTCCTTGCCGCCGCGACGCTGGCCGTCGGCGGTGATGACCATGACCGCGCCGGCGTCCTCGATGCGGTCGCGCAGCGAGTGGGCGGAAAAGCCGCCAAACACCACCGAATGGATCGCGCCGATGCGGGCGCAGGCCTGCATGGCGACGATGCCTTCGATCGACATGGGCAGGTAGATGACCACCCGGTCGCCGTTCTTGACGCCCAGTTTCTTCAGACCATTGGCGAGATGACCGACCCGCGCCAGCAACTCCTTGTAGGTGACCTTGGTCACCTGGCCGTCGTCGGCCTCGAAGATGATGGCGGTCTTGTCGCCGAGGCCGGCCTCGATGTTCTTGTCCAGACAGTTGTAGCTGACGTTCAGCTTGCCGTCAGCGAACCACTTATAGAAGGGCGCGTCGCTCTCGTCCAAGACCTTGCTAAAGGGCTGTTTCCAGACCACATTTTCGCGTGCCAGATCGGCCCAAAAACCCTCATAATCGGCCTCGGCCCTGGCGCACAAGGCCTTATAGGCGGCCATGCCGGAGATCGCGGCCTGGGCCTTGAATGCCTCGGATGGCGGGAAAACGCGAGTTTCGTGCATAACTGATTCGATTGTGGACATCGTGCAAAGTCTCCTAGACGGCAGTAGCAAAAACCCCGGTTGCCTCCCCCTCGGATGGCATCAAGCAACCGTTGAGAGGAAGAAATTAGGACAAAGTCGTATTATTTTCAAACTTCCTGACACCAACCTGACACCATGACCGCATTCCAACCCGACAGTCACATCGCCAGCGCCGCCGATTATAGCCATTATCTGGCTGCGCGCCTGACGGCCAGGCCCGAGCTGGGCGATTGGCTGGCCGCGGCCGGACAGACGCCATTCTCGCGCCAGGCGATGCAGGCATTCCTGGCGGCGACGCCGATCCCGGACGAGGCGGCGCTGAAACACCTGCTGCGCGATTTGCGTCAGCGGGTCATGGCCCTGCTGATTGTTCGCGACCTCAATGGCCTGGCCGACCTGGCCGAGGTGACCGGCGCCTGTACCGATCTGGCCGAGCTTACCCTCACGCTCGCTTGCGACTGGCATCATCGCGATCTGGCGACCATCCACGGCGAGCCGCTCGATAGCCAGGGGCAGCCGCAAAGGCTGATCGTGGTCGGTATGGGCAAGCTGGGCGGCCGCGAACTCAACGTCTCGTCCGACATCGACCCCATCTTCGTCTATCCGGAGGACGGCGAGACCACCGGGCCGCGCAAGCTGGCCAGCCATGAATTCTTCGTTCGTCTGGGCAAGCGGTTAATCAGCGCCATTGGCGAGACCACGGCGGACGGTTTCGTGTTCCGGGTAGACATGCGCCTCAGGCCCTATGGCGACGACGGCCCTCTGGTCTCCAGCTTCGCCATGCTGGAGGACTACTTTTACACCCAGGCCCGCGAATGGGAGCGCTATGCCTGGATCAAGGGTCGGCCGCTGACCGGCGAGCGCCATGACGAGATGGAGGCGTTGCGCCGGCCCTTCGTGTTCCGCAAATACCTCGACTTCGGCGCCTTCGCCGCCATGCGCGACCTGCACAGCCAGATTCGTCGCGAAGTGGCGCGCAAGGATATGGCCGATAACATCAAACTGGGCGCCGGCGGCATCCGCGAGATCGAGTTCATCGCCCAGGTCTTTCAGTTGATCCGGGGCGGCAAGACGCCTTCGCTGCAAGCGCGCCCGACCCGCACCATACTGCACCAACTGGCGGCCATGGACCTGCTGCCGGAAGCCGTAGCCGACGAACTGGAAACCGCCTATGTCTTGCTGCGTAACCTGGAGCACCGCTTGCAATATCGGAACGATAGCCAGACCCAGCAATTGCCGCGCGATGAGGAGGAACGTCGGCGGCTTGCACAGACCATGGGCTATGCCGATTGGGACAGCTTCGCGGCCGCTCTCGACCTGGTTCGGCATAAGGTGGCCGGTCAGTTTGAGCAGGTCTTCGGCACGCCCCAGGAGAACCAATCGGAGCACCCGCTGGCGGGGCTGGGCGACCTGACGCCTGAGGCGGCGCGGGAGCGTCTGGAACAGCTCGGCTACGCTGACGGTGGCGCCATGCTGGAGCGTCTGGGCGCACTACGCGGCGGCAGCCGCTACGCGGGTCTGCCGGCGATCAACAAGACCGCTCTGGACGGCCTCTTACCGCCCCTGATCGAGGTTGCCGCCCGACAAGCCAACCCGGACGATACCCTGGCCCGCATACTGACCCTGCTGGAGACGATCAGCCGCCGCGCCCCTTACCTGCTGCTGCTGCGAGAATATCCGCAAACGCTGGCCCAGGTGGCCCGGATTGTCGGCGCCAGCCCGTGGGCGGCCCAGTATTTGACCAATCAGCCACATCTGCTCGACGAACTGCTCGACCAGCGCAGCCTGATGACGGCCCCGGACTGGGCGCTGAAACAGGGTGAGCTTAAGGCCCGCCTGGCCGCCTTCGACGGCGACCTGGAACGCCAGATGGACGAGATGCGCCATTTCAAGCAGAGCGAGACCTTCCGCCTGCTGGCCCAGGACCAGGCCGGGATGTGGACGGTGGAGCGGCTATCCGACCAACTCGCCGCGCTGGCCGATCTGCTGCTCGCCCAGACACTGGAGAGGGTCTGGGCCGATCTACCGAAGAAACACAGGGAACGGCCGGCCTTCGCGGTGATCGCCTACGGCAAGCTGGGCGGCAAGGAGTTGAGCTATGCCTCCGATCTAGACATCGTTTTTCTATATGACGATCCGCACCCTGACGCCCAGGACATTTACGGCCGTCTGGGCAAGCGCATGAACACCTGGATGAGCACCCCAACCGCCGCCGGCATCCTCTATGAGACCGATCTCAGGCTGCGCCCGGATGGCGCTTCCGGTCTCTTGGTCAGCAGCATCGAGGCGTTCGACGACTACCAGCGCCACCACGCCTGGACCTGGGAACACCAGGCCTTGACCCGCGCCCGTTACGCTTGCGGCGATGTTGCCGTGGGCCAGCGCTTCGAGGCCATCCGCGAGGCCGTCCTGTGCCTGCCGCGCGAGCGGACCAAACTGCGTGCCGAGGTGCTGGAGATGCGACAAAAGATGCACGACGGCCACCCCAATAGCAGCGGCCTGTTCGATCTGAAGCACGATAGCGGCGGTCTGGTCGATGTCGAATTCGCGGTTCAGTTCCTGGTCCTAGCCTATAGCTCGGAGCACCCGGAGTTGACCGCCAATCGCGGCAATATCGCCCTGCTCGGCATGGCCAGCGGGTCCGGTCTGATCCCGGCCGGCAGCGCCGATGCCGCCGCCGACGCCTACCGTGAACTGCGCCGCCGGCAACATGAGGTCAAGCTGCAAGGCGCCGAGCACGCCCGTCTGCCGGCTGCGGAGATGGCCCGCGAAATCGCTGCCGTTCAGGCGCTCTGGCAAAGCGTATTCGGCTAGGAGCCTGTCGGACTTGAAGAATCGAAGCGAAAAATCGGCTGAACGAGGACAGATTTCGACGATTTCGCTGGGCAATAGCCGTTCTATTGCCCGAGAAAGCGGCGGAATATGGACTGTTCCGACGGTTTTGCAGCCGATTTCCTTTAAGTCCGACAGGCTCCTAGGAGCCTGTTGCGCTAGAATTAGCGTTCCATTTTTTGACCGCATTTAAGGAGCTGGGACCATGTCCATGGCCGACCGCGACGGCGTTATCTGGTATGACGGCAAACTGGTGCCCTGGCGCGAAGCCACCACCCATGTGCTCACCCACACCCTGCATTACGGCATGGGCGTGTTCGAAGGCGTGCGCGCCTACAAGACTGAACGAGGCACGGCCATCTTCCGTCTGGAGGAACACACCAACCGGCTGTTCAACTCCGCCCATATCTTCGGCATGAAGCTGCCCTTCGACCGTGACACCATCGCCCAGGCGCAGTTGGAGGCAGTGCGTCAAAACAAGCTGGAATCGGGCTACATCCGGCCGCTGGCTTTCTACGGCGCCGAGGCCATGGGTATCTCGGCCAAGACCTTATCGGTGCATGTGATCGTCGCCGCCTGGCCGTGGGGCGCCTACCTCGGCAAGGAGGGCATGGAAAAGGGGATTCGGGTCAAGACCTCGTCCTTCACCCGGCACCACGTCAACATCACCATGTGCCGCGCCAAGGCCAGTTCCAGTTACACCAATTCCATCCTGGCCCACCAGGAGGCTGGCAACTGCGGTTATGACGAGGCCCTGTTGCTCGATGTCGACGGTTTCGTGGCCGAAGGCTCGGGCGAGAACGTATTCATCGTCAAGCAGGGCAAGCTGTACACACCCGATCTCACCTCCTGCCTGGAGGGCATCACCCGCGACACCATCCTGCAACTGGCGGCCGAGCTGGGCATTCCGGTCATCGAAAAGCGCATCACCCGCGACGAGGTCTATTGCGCCGACGAGGCCTTCTTCACCGGCACCGCGGCCGAGGTAACCCCTATTCGCGAACTGGATAACCGGATTATCGGCGCCGGCCACCGCGGTCCGATCACGGAAAGGCTGCAAGCGCTATTCTTCGATTGCGTCCAGGGTCGAGTGGCCAATCGCGCCGGCTGGCTCAGTCACATCTAACGGGGATCACCATGAGCGAAATTGAACCGCTAGCGCCGGTCGTCGAGGTCTCCGAGGCCGACCTGCCGTTGCACTGTCCAAGGCCTGGTCAGAGTGCCTGGAACAGCCACCCTCGGGTGTTCCTGGCGATCGAGGACAAGGGCGAGGCCCGCTGTCCTTACTGCGGCACGTTATATAAGCTAAAGGGCGGCGCTACGCACCGCCGTCATTGAGATCAGGCAGTACGTGAATAGCGCGGCTGGTCGCTGCTTTGCTGCTTGAGATAGTTGTCGAAGCACATGGCGATGTTGCGCAGGAACAAGCGGCCCAGCTCCGTCACCTCGACGTATTTGGCTTCCAGCCTGACCAGGCCATCGGCCGCGAGCGGCTCCAGGTCCTTGAGGGCATCGGCAAAATAGGCATCGAAATCGATGCCCCAGTGCGCCGAGAAGCCGGCCTTGTCTAGCTCCAGGTCGCACATAACGGTGGTGATGGCATCGCGCCGGATCTGGTTGTCGCGGGTCAGGCGCAGGCCACGCTCGACCGGCAGGTGGCCCTGGGTAACCATATCCTGGTACTTCTTTACATTCTTTTCGTTCTGCACATAGGTATCCGGCGTCTGGCTGATGCTGGAGGCGCCGAAGGCATAGATATCGCACTCCTTGTGCGTGGTATAGCCCTGGAAGTTGCGCCACAGGCTCTTGCTGTTCTGGGCCTTGACGATTTCGTCGTTCGGTTTGGCAAAATGGTCCAGGCCGATGTTCACATAGCCGGCCGCGCCCAGCCGATCATGGATCAACTGCTGTTGATCCAGACGAGTGGCGAAATCGGGCAGGTCCTTCTCCAGGATCAGTTTCTGGTGCTTCTTCATCCACGGCACGTGGGCATAGGAGAACATCGCCAGCCGGTCGGGCGACCAGGCGACCACCTTGTCCAGGGTGCGGGCGAAGCTGTCCAGAGTCTGGTGCGGCAGGCCGACGATCAGGTCCATGTTGATGCTGGAAAAGCCCAACTCGCGCGCCCAGCCGTAGACCTCTTTAATCATGCCCTCGGGCTGGACCCGGTTGACCGCCTTTTGCACCCGGTCGTCCAGGTCCTGGACGCCGATGGACAGCCGGTTGAAACCGGTCTCTCGGAGCGCGACCAAGTGTTCACGGGTCAGCTCGCGCGGATCGGCCTCGCAGCCCATCTCGGCATCCTCGGCGATGCTGAAGCGATTGCGTATCAGACCCATCAGGCGGCGAATGTCCTGCGGTCGCAGGTAGGTTGGCGTACCGCCGCCCCAGTGCAACTGCTTCACCGGCCGGCTCGGCAGGGTCAGGGCAGCCACCTGGGCCATCTCCATATCGAGGTAATCCAGGTACTGATAGGCCTTCTTGTAATCGCCCGTGGCTACCATGTTGCAACCGCAGTAGTAACACAGCGTGTCGCAGAACGGGATATGGAAATAAAGCGACAGACCTCGGTCCGGCTTCTGGGAAGCGGCCAGCTCCGCCCGCCAGTCGGCCTCGGTGAATTCGGTATTGAAATAGGGCGCGGTTGGATAGGACGTATAGCGCGGGCCGGGTTTGCTGTATTTTTCCAGCAGGTCAGTGAGTGCGGACATAATTGTATTTCCAACTGTAATTGGGCCGATTGTAGGCAGTTAGCGCCCACCAAGGCAAGGCGAATACGTGACCATGGCCCGGCTCGCCATTGTTGGCGGCCTTCTTGTGCCGACTATATCGAAAGTATAATTTTTTCTGGACATTTGTGTTTTGCATGGCATAATGAAATCTACCTCCCTGACCGCCGCAACGGCGGTTTTTGATACGGCACCGGTTTACCGGTGCCGTTTTTTTTACCCTCATGGGCAAACGGATCAAGGATAATCGGCCCGTTGCTTCATGGGAGGTTCAAGGTGTCCAACATACCCGCAGAAATATTCAAGGCCTATGACATTCGCGGCGTCGTTGGCCGGACCCTGATGCCGGAAACGGTGGAAAAGATCGGCCAGGCCCTGGGTTCCGAGGCGAAGGCCCGTGGCCGGGATGAAATCGCCATCGGCCGCGACGGTCGGTTGTCGGGGCCGTCACTTGCCGCCGCCCTGGCTCGCGGCATCCAGGCGGCCGGCGCGAACGTGGTCGATGTCGGCCTGGTGACCACGCCAATGACCTATTTTGCCGCCTACCATTTAGGCACTCAGTGCGCGGTCATGGTCACCGGTTCGCACAACCCGCCCGACTACAACGGCCTCAAGATGGTGCTGGCCGATGAGACCTTATCCGGCGAGGCCATCCAGGCCCTGCGCCAGCGCATCGAGACCGGCGAGCTGGCTCGTGGCGCCGGCGCCTACCGGCAATACGATATCGCCCCGGATTACCTCGCTCGCATCGTCGGCGACGTCAAACTGGCCCGGCCGATCAAGATCGTCGTCGATGCCGGCAACGGCGTAGCCGGCGCCTACGCCCCGGCGCTCTATCGGGCGCTGGGCTGCGAGGTGGATGAGTTGTACTGCGCGGTCGACGGCCGCTTCCCCAATCACCACCCGGACCCGTCGGTGCCGGCCAACCTGGCCGACCTGATCGCCCGGCTGAAACAGGGCGACGCCGAGATCGGCCTGGCCTTCGACGGCGATGGCGACCGCCTGGGCGTAGTCACCAAGGACGGCGCTATCGTCTACCCGGACCGGCAGTTGATGCTCTTCGCCGCCGACGTGCTGAGTCGCAATCCCGGCGCGACAGTGATCTTCGACGTCAAATCGACCCGTAACCTATATCGCTGGATTCGCGACCACGGTGGCCAACCCATGCTCTGGAAGACCGGCCATTCGCTGGTCAAGGCGCGAATGCGGGAGACCGGCGCTTTGCTGGCCGGTGAGATGAGCGGCCATGTCTTCTTCAAGGAACGCTGGTACGGTTTCGACGATGGCCTCTATGCCGGCGCTCGGCTGCTGGAGTACCTGGCCAGACAGCCGGACCTCGACGCCACCCTGCATAACCTGCCGGACAGCGTGAACACGCCCGAACTGCACATCGAGATGGCCGAGGGCGAGCCGCGTCGACTGATCGATCGGTTGCGTGACAGCGCCCGTTTCGAGGGCGCGCGCGAGGTCATCACCCTGGATGGCCTGCGGGTGGAATATGACGATGGCTTCGGCCTGATGCGGCCGTCCAACACCACGCCGGTGATGGTGCTGCGTTTCGAGGCCGACAGCGCCGTGGCCTTGGCCCGCATCCAGGCCGACTTCCGACGGATATTGTCGGCCGCCGCGCCCCACGCCAGGTTGCCGTTCTGACCATGGAATTCTGGGTTCACAGCGCAAACCAGTGGCACGCTGTTCAGCCTGCCGAGCTGGCCGGCGCCATCGCCTTGCCGGACAGCTTTGTCTGGCTGGAACTGAGCGGCGACGACCCGTCATTTCTGAACAGGCTTGGCAAGCTGCTGAACCTGCATGAGTTGGCCTTGGAAGACGCCATCTCCGCCGGCCAGCGGCCCAAGATCGAGGAATATGCCAACGGCGGACTGTTCCTGGTAATGCGCACGGCCATGGAATGGAACGACGATATCGAATATGGCGAGACCCATGTCTTTCTCGGTCACCGCTATATCGTCATCATCCGCCATGGCCCCGGACCCGGCTATGGCCACGCTCTGGAACGATTCAAGGGCAACCGGTTCACGCCGTCGCCCGGCGCCGCGCTCTATGTCGTCCTGGATCAGGTCGTCGATGCCTATCGGCCAGTGACGGAAAACCTCGAAGACCGTTACGACAACTATGAATCGGCCTTGCTGGAAACGGCGGTTGCCGAGCAAAATCTGTCCAGGCTATACAGCCTGAAACGTCAAACTCTGCTCCTCAGCCAGGCACTGGAACCGATGGCCGACATGGTGCAGGACATCTTCAGGATACACCCGGATATCGTCGAAAAAGGCCTCAAGGTCTACTACCGCGATGTCCAGGATCACCTGACCCGGCTCAACCGGGACACCTACCAGATACGAGAAATGCTGACCGACGCCATGCACGTCAGCCTAGCATCGCTGGCGCTCAAGCAGAACGCCTCGGTACAGAAACTGGCCGGCTGGGGCGCCATCCTGGCCGTCCCTACCCTGGTATTCAGCCTCTACGGTATGAATTTCAAGGTCATGCCGGAACTGGCCTGGTCCTGGGGCTATCCCCTGGCCCTGGCCCTGACTGGCGCGGTCTGCTTTGGGCTCTACCGCCACCTCAAGAAGCGGGGTTGGATTTGAGGCGACCGGCCGCGCCCCGTATCATCTCAACTTTACCAATCCAGGATTCGCCATGAACCCACTCGTCGGCATCATCATGGGCAGCGTCAGCGACTGGGAAACCATGCGCCAGGCCGCCGATATGCTCAAGGAACTGGGCATCCCCTTCGAGAAGCGGGTGCTTTCCGCCCATCGCACCCCGGATGCCGTGTTCCAATACGCCGCCAGCGCCGCCGAGCGCGGTCTCAAATGCATCATCGCCGGGGCCGGCGGGGCCGCCCACCTGGCCGGGATCGTGGCGGCCAAGACCACTTTGCCAGTGCTTGCGGTGCCGATCCAGTCGCGCGCCCTAAAAGGCATCGACTCCCTGCTCGCCATCGTGCAAATGCCCAAAGGCATCCCGGTCGCCACCTTCGCCATCGGCGAGGCCGGGGCGGCCAACGCCGCCCTGTTCGCCGCCGCTATGCTGGCCAACGACTCCCCAGTCACCCGCGAGCGACTGCTGGCCTTCCGCCAAAGGCAGACCGATAGCGTCCTGGCCATGGTCTTGCCGGAAGATTGATCTGTTCGGCTAACCACCAGGAGTGATAAGGGCCTCTGACCTGATGCGCGACAAGTTCAGACTGGACATGCTGGTTATGCTCACCACCCACGCGGGCCGGCATGTGAAGTTGGCCTTGAGTTGACCTTGGCTGATCCTGCGGAATATCGGGAACCACGGTTTTCCGAAGTACACGTAGCCCGGAGAAGCGTGGCGGTCCGGTCGAGGATAGGGACCCGGACATCATGGACACGATGCCGCTCCTGCTGCCACCCTGACCCGCCCTTGCATGCTGATAATCACTCTGCGCGCCTTGGCTGCGCCCCGCGCATCGCAGAGCTTCAAGGTGTCGTTGTATCCGGAACTGAATCCGCTGCTTTGGTAGGCAATGCGCGGCCGACCGCCCTGCAAGGTGTTGCCTTCGTTCAGTTTGTCGTGGACTCGCAGGATGGTTTCGGTGGCATCGACCGCGCCATTGCCATTAGCGTCGGCAAAGGCGATCCAGCCCGCTTGCCATCGCCCTTCGCCGGAACAAACGGCGCCATCGAGGCTGGGGCAGACGATGACCTTGTAACCGCGTTTGATGGCTTCGCTTCTGGCGTAATTCAGGTGGGCGACGATATCCATGACCTGCGAACTCTGATGCGTATCCCGAATCAGTTCGAGCAATCCGGGAACGCCAATGGTGGCCAGGATGGCCGCAATCGCAACTGTGGCCATGGTTTCCAGCAAGGTGACACCGCGCTGTTTTTTCATTTGCCCCTTCTCCCTCGATGCTAGGAGTCTGTTGGACTCCTAGTGTAGTGTTGCACGTTGTTTGGCACCTATGCGAACGAGGAAGGACCAATGCATCGGACGTGGGTCGGGATTCATCCCGACCCACAAAACCCCGCTGACATGCCCGGCTTGTCGGGTTGAATCCCGACAAGGGCTTACATATAGGCATTCCAAAGAATGCAACACTACACTAGTAAACCTCCTGGTTCGTTCGGTTGCGGGCCTTCTTGTGCGCCCATCGCGTATGTTGTAGTGATTTGCCGGCGAGTATCCTCATGCTGGCGAGGTTGTCAAGTTGCTGACAGGGCAGGCCGCGCCCGACCCAGCGGCGCCGGAGGAACTTGGCAGAATTCTATCGCAGGGTGCGATCACGGCTAGTGTAGTGTTGCACGTTGTTTGGCACATATGCGAACAAGGAAAGACCAATGCGTCGGACGTAGGTCGGGATTCATCCCGACGACGCGGGTTCCATGGGCCGGGTTGTCGGGATGAATCCCGACAAGGGCTTACATATAAGCATTCCAAAGAATGCAACACTACACTAGGCGGTTATTTCGCCGTCCGGTCCCCCGTCTTTGTACCGGCAGTGGTGAATTGTGGCTTCAGTTTGTTCACGGTCGCCTTGCCAAACCCCTTGACCCTGGCGAGTTCTTCCAACTGTTTGAAAGGACCATTTTTCTCACGATAGGTCATGATCGCCTGGGCCTTGGCCGGGCCGATACCCTTGGCAGCTTCCAGCTCGGCCCGTGTCGCGCTGTTGAGGTCGATAGCCGCCAGCGCGGGCCGGGCCGAAATGAGCGAAAGGATCAGGCTAGCGAGCTTTATTTTCATGGCCATATCCCTTGGGTTATCGTTAAATCCATGGCAAAAGTAGGGCCACTGTATGAGATAGCTTGCCTCAGGACAAGATACAAACCTGGCTGGCGGATGGAAAGTTCGGACTAATTAAACCCAGAAACGGCAGTTGACCGCTTCACGAGAGGCTTAATGCAATGAGGCTATTGGGTTTCTACAGGAAATATGGGTTCACCCGTTTGGTGATATCCGTTATCCCCAGGCTATGTCCGGGGGGGCAAAACGGTTTGCCCTTTGCGGCGGTCGTGTTAATGGGTTGCAGACCTTTCGGACGTAGACCGGGTTTCAACCCGACAACTCCCCCGCCCATGGAACCCGTATCGTCGGGATGAATCCCAACCTACTAAATCTGGCTGGCCATATCGGTTTGGATGCGCTCGAACACGGCCTTGAACATGGCTGGCGTCAGGCGCTTGGTCTGGGTGTTGTAGCGGCTACAGTGGTAGGAGTCGTATAGGCGTCGATGGGGTAGCTCATGGACGGCGCCATGACCGAATGGGTAGTCTTTCTGTTTCAGGTCGAAGGCCTTGACCACGGCCTTGTGGGCGATCTGGCCGAGGCACAGGATGGCGGCGCCTTCCAGCAGGTCGCCCAATTCCGCCTGGAGGAACTTGTTGCAGCGGGTGATCTCGGCAGGCTCGGGTTTATTCTGTGGCGGCACACATTTGACTGCGTTGGTGATGCGGCAGCGGTTCAGTTTCAGTCCGTCGTCGGCGGCGACCGAGATGGGCCGGTTGGCATAGCCGAATTCATACAGCGTTTCATACAGTAGCAGACCGGCAAAATCGCCGGTGAATGGCCGGCCGGTGCGGTTGGCGCCATGCAGGCCGGGGGCCAAGCCGACGATGAGTAGCTCGGGCTGGTCGGCGCCGAAGGCCGGCACAGGACGGCAGTAGTAATCGGGATACGCCTGCTTGGCCTTGGCCAGAAAGTCCATCAGCCGAGGGCAGGCGTTGCATTCCAGGTCGGCGGCGGGGAATTTTGGCTGGCGCATGGCAGGCTCTCTGTACCGCTAGGACCTAATGTAGGTGCGCCGGCGGCATGTCGTCATCCCCCCCTGGCATTTCGCTGTGCACCGATTCGCCGTCGGCATTGGGAAATAGCGGCGCGCCGCAGTCATCGCAATATTCCGGCGCTAATTGCTGCTGATCCAGCATGACGATCTGGCCGATGCCGGCCTGTCGGAGGATGGCTTCGATTTCGCTGGCCACGTCGGTAGTCTCGTCTTCCGAGCCGAGCAGGGGCCAGACCATGCCATGCAGCACTTGATCGTCGTCCAAACGGCAGAAGCCGACCCGCCATTCCAGCAACTGACGTTCGTAATAAGGCGCGGCCACTGCCTTGAGCGCGCTGGCGGGCAGGTCCAGCATTGTCTGTAGATAGGCCACGGTGGCGGTCAGGGCATAGCTGCGCGCCTCCAGGTCGGTTTGCCGCCAGGCGGTAAAGTAGGCGTTGGGCAGGAGCAACCGGAGGCCGCAGCCGGGCAGGATGGTTTGTACGCTGGGGCCGGCCTGGGTCTGCCACTGGCTGTACGCGGTTTCCCGGCTGCCATCGGTCTCCTGCCAGCGCAGCATCGGCTGGCCAAGCGGTGCGGCGACCGAGGCCAGGATACAGCGTGGATCAGAGATGTATTGGCCGATCTCGGGTAACTGGTCGGCCGAGATGGTCAGGTTCTCGTCGTTAACTGCGGCCTGCTCCATCCGGGCGGCAAAGCGGCGGGTCTCAACATAGCCGCTCGGCATCTGCTCAGGGCTGAACAGAAAGTCGGCCAGGGCGACCTGGCAGCCGTCGGCCAGTACATGGGCCTTGAGTTGCGTTCGTAAGGCGGCTAGCAGAGCGGCAGGCAGGTTACGGGCCGGGATGTTGTAGCGGGACCAGACCAGGATAGGTAGGACCAGCAACAGGGTCTGTCGGGGACCGTCCGGGCTGCTCACGACATTGCCTTCGACGCCAGTCTCGATCAGGTCAGCCAGCTCGTCGTAGGCCCGCACGTCGGTCTCTTGCAGCCGGTTCATAGCCTGGTTGAGAACCTCTTCCTGGTCGCCGTCGAGCATTTTCTTGATGCGCTGTGTCAACTCGGCCTGCCACCAGATGTCCTCGGTGCGACTGCCGGAGTCGGCCAGGCCACGGGCCAGCCAGACCAAGCGTTCAGCATCCCGATTCAGACGGTGGGCGGAATGGCGTCGGTGCTGTTTCATTGCGGTTTCACCTTGGTGTGGTCGGGTCGTTGAGCACGAGTTCGGCGTCGGTCTGGCCGACGCTGGCCAGGTGATGCACGGCATTCATATAACGCGGGCTTTCATGCAGGGCAATGCGGCCGGGAGGATGAGGCCGGCCATGCATACGGGCAAAGCGGATCAGGGCGAGCGGGTTGTCGTCCCAGCGCAACCGGGCCAATAATTCGTCGGCCCGCTCGGGTTGGTTGCACAACAGCGCCATGTCGCAACCGGCTGTCAATGCGGCCTCGGCGCGGGCCGCGTCGTCGCCGGCCACACTGGCGCCGGCCATGGCCAGGTCGTCGCTGAAGATCATGCCTTCGAAACCGTAGCGGCCGCGCAATATGTCCATCAGCCAGTGCCTGGAAAAGCCAGCCGGCATCGGGTCCACCTTGGGATAAATGATGTGGGCGGGCATGATGCCGGACAGACCGAGCTCGATCAGACGGCGGAACGGGATCAGGTCATCGTCTTCCAACTCGGCCAGGGTGCGGGTATCGACCGGGGTGTCCAGATGGGAGTCGGCGGCGACGAAGCCATGGCCGGGGAAGTGCTTGCCCACAGCACTCATGCCGGCCTCATGCAGGCCCAGAATCAGGCCGTGGCCCAGCTCGGTTACCGCCTCCGGGGCACGGTGCAGGGCACGGTCGCCGATAACCCGGCTGGCGCCGTAATCGAGGTCCAAGACTGGGGCGAAGCTGAAGTCGACGCCAGTGGCCCGCAGCTCGGCGCCCAGCACATAGCCGGCATCATGGGCCAGATGCCGGGCCTTGCCTGGGTGTTCGGCCCAGAACGCGCCTAGCTCACCCATGGCCGGGATCGGCGTGAAACCGGCGCGAAAGCGCTGCACCCGGCCGCCTTCGTGGTCGACGCCGATCAACAGCGGCGGCTGGCGCAGGGCGTGAATATCGCGGCACAACTCGGCGATCTGCTCCGGGGATTCGTAATTGCGGGCAAACAAGATCGCCCCGCCGACCAGCGGATGGCTGAGCCGGCGCCGGTCGGCGTCGTTGATGGCCGGGCCTTCGACGTCCAGCATCAAGGGGCCAAGCGGTTGGCGTAGGGCGTTCATGGCAACGCTTCGGCGACCACAAAGGCGACCGCGTGATCCGGCTCGTCGCTGATCGACAGGTGGATACGGCCGATGCTGCGTGCCGCCAGCCAGTCGCGCAGCGGATCGGCGAAGGCGAAGCCGGGCCGGCCCTGGTCATCATGGGTCACGGCAATACGTTCCATATGCACAGGGGCGCGCATACCGACGCCAAGCGCCTTGGCCACCGCCTCCTTGGCGGCGAAACGTTTGGCCAGAAAGCGGCCCTTATCCTGGGCGGCGGCATACTCGTCCAGTTCAACTGGCGCCAGGATGCGCCTGGCCAGGCGCTCGCCGTGGCGTTCGATCACGCCGGTCATGCGGGCCACCGTGACCAGGTCCACGCCGATGCCCCGGATCATGCCGGCGCCCCTTTTCGGCTGGTGGCCAGGGCCGAAAGGCCATGATGGCTGAAGGCCAGGCCCATGTAGACTGGGGCCAGAAAGTTGACTATGGGGATGAAGTGCAATAGACCCAGCAGGCTGGACAACGCGAATAGCTCGCCGCCGCCGGCATGACGCTTATCCTTTAGCTCCGCCGCCGAGGCGTGTTCGGATAAGGCGTCGTACATGAACAGGCGCTGATTCAACCAGGCGTTGAGCAGGATAGACACGGCGATGCCAAAGGGCGCGAACAGCCAGACCGGCAGCAAGATCACCCAGGCCAGGATATAGAGCGGCAGAGCAACCAGGCTGTTGACTAGGCTGCCCAGCAGGCTGCCGCCCTTGCGTCGTTCCAGGTCCGGGTAATGGCGTTGGGCGACGAAATCGATGATGAACGGCATCAGGAACAGCGAGGTAATCAAGATCGCGGTGACATAAAGCGCCGGCAGCCAGAGCAAGGCCAGGACGACGATTGCGGCATAGGCCATCAGCCATTCCGCGCCGGCCCAATGGAGCAGGTCCTGGAATGGCGTCGCGGCAAGAAAGCCGGCAATCTCGGCCTTCCAGGCGGCGCCAAACAGCCAGGCCAGCCCGCCCCAGAACAGCAGGGAAAGGGCCATGGGCCAAAGCGCCAGGACCAGCATCCGAGGCGCCAGCAAATCCTGGGCGGCTAGACGGAGGGAACGCAGCAGGTTATCCATGGCGATGAATTATACCGGCTCGGCTTGGGCGATAATTTCGACTTTGTCACTGGAGTCCGCGCCATGCCAAGCCAGCAAACCCTACTCGACGCATTCAATTTCCGTCATGCCTGCAAGGAATTCGACCCAGGCAAAAAAATCCCGGCCGCCGATTTCGAATTCATCCTGGAGACCGGTCGCCTGTCGCCCAGCTCGTTCGGCTACGAACCCTGGCGCTTCGTGGTCATCCAGGACCGGGCGCTGCGCGAAAAACTGCTGCCGGTGACCTGGGGCGCCCAGAAGCAGTTGCCGACCGCCAGCCATCACCTCGCCGTCCTGGTCCGCAAGGGCGGTCTGCGCTACGACGGCGAGCATGTGCGGCACATGATGCACGACGTCTACAAGTTCCCGCCAGAGCGCATCGCAGGCCGCACCGCCGTCTACCGCAAGTTTCAGGAATCCGATTTCAAGCTGCTGGAAAGCCCGCGCGCCCTGTTCGACTGGGCCTGCAAACAGGCCTATATCGCCCTGGGCAACATGATGACCGCCGCCGCCCTGATCGGCATCGACTCCTGCCCCATCGAAGGCTATGACCAGGCCGACGCCGAAGCCGTCCTGGCCGAAGCCGGGGTTCTCGATACGGCGGAATGGGGCTTGGCCGTGATGGTGGCCTTCGGCTACCGCATCAACCCGCAACCAGCCAAGGTGCGGCAGGCGATGGCGGATGTGGTGCGATGGGTGGAGTGACCGAATACCGGCTCAAGCAGTTACTTCGGTCACGCAAGATGGCCATCCCCATCAAGGCCAGCACCGGGTGAACGGTGGCCATGGGCCACCCTATGGCGTTTCATGATGGGGGGGCGGCGCGGCGCCATGAAAGTTAGTCGTTCATCACATTATCCAGGCCAAGTGCCAGAATCGCCGCAGCGCGTGGCTGTGCGATGAGCTGTATTCCATAGTAGAATCATGGCTCTATCGAGGAGCGCTGCGACGGGCTGGATTTATACCGGCCCGCCAGGCTCGGTTCAAAACCGCGCTCACCTGTACAACCCGTGCCGGGCACGGGGCGCCAGGTGAGAGCGCCCTTCCCGACCACAGTTATTCAAGGAGCTTACTGTGGCTGAATCTACCGATTACAAAGTCGCCGACATGGCGCTGGCCGACTGGGGCCGCAAGGAAATCCGCATCGCCGAGACCGAGATGCCGGGCCTGATGGCCACCCGCCTGGAATACCGGGCGGCGCAGCCGCTGAAAGGCGCGCGCATCGCCGGGTCGCTGCACATGACCATCCAGACTGCGGTGCTGATCGAGACCTTGACCGCGCTTGGCGCCGAGGTGCGCTGGGCCTCGTGCAACATCTATTCGACCCAGGACCACGCCGCCGCCGCCATCGCCGCCGACGGCGTGCCGGTCTATGCCTACAAGGGCGAAACCTTGGATGAGTACTGGGACTACACCCACCGCATCCTGGACTGGCCGGGCGAACCGGCCAACATGATCCTGGACGACGGCGGCGACGCCACCCTGCTGCTGCACCTGGGCGTCAAGGCCGAGCAGGACCGTGGCGTGATCGCCAAGCCGGGCAACGACGAGGAAAAGTGCTTGTTCGCCGCCATCGCCCGCCATCTAAAGGCTGACCCGGCCTGGTATTCGAAGCGCATAGTCCACATCAAGGGCGTCACCGAGGAGACCACCACCGGCGTCCATCGCCTCTACCAGATGGCCGCAGAGGGCCGCCTGGCCTTCCCGGCGATCAACGTCAACGACTCGGTGACCAAATCCAAGTTCGACAACCTGTACGGCTGCCGCGAGTCGCTGATGGACGGCATCAAGCGCGCCACCGACGTCATGGTGGCCGGCAAGATCGGCGTGGTGCTGGGCTATGGCGATGTCGGCAAGGGCTGCGCCCAGGCCTTCCGTGGCCTCGGCGCCACCGTGTGGGTGACCGAGATCGACCCGATCTGCGCCCTGCAGGCGGCCATGGAAGGCTACCGCGTGGTGACCATGGCCGAGGCCGCCGCGCTGGGCGACATCTTCGTCACCGCCACCGGCAACGTCAACGTCATCACCCACGACCATGTGGCCGCCATGAAGGACCAAGCCATCGTCTGCAACATCGGCCACTTCGACTCCGAGATCGACGTCGCCAGCCTGCGCCGGTACGAGTGGGAGAACATCAAGCCCCAGGTCGACCACATCATCTTCCCGGATGGGAAAAGGATCATCCTGCTGGCCGAAGGCCGCCTGGTGAACCTGGGCTGCGCCACCGGCCACCCCAGCTTCGTGATGTCCAACTCGTTCACCAACCAGACCCTGGCCCAGATCGAGCTGTTCAACCATGCCGACAAGTATCAGAAACAGGTCTACGTGTTGCCCAAGCAACTGGATGAGAAGGTGGCCCGCCTGCATCTGAACAAGATCGGCGCCCACCTGACCGAGCTGACCCCCGAGCAGGCGGCCTATATCGGCGTGCCGGTCGAAGGGCCGTACAAGGCCGATCTTTACCGCTATTAACCGTCTGTTGCGGGGCTTTCCGGGTTGCTGACCGGCAGTTGGACGGTGGCCCGCAGGCCCCCGTCCGGGGCGCTGTCCAGGGTGATTCGGCCGCCGTGGGCATTGACCGCCTGGCGGACGATGCCCAGGCCCAGGCCGCTGCCGGGGATGTCGGCCTGCGCCAGGCGATAGAAACGATCGAAGACCCGTTCGCGTTCGGCCTCCGGAATGCCGGGGCCGGTATCGGTGACCGTCAGCATGGCCTGATTCCCTTCCGGCCATACCGCCACGTCTACCCGCCCTCCGGGAGGGGTGTAGCGCAAGGCGTTGTCCACCAGATTGCCCAACATGACGCGCAAGCTGTCCCGGTGGCCACGAACGGTCACCGGATCGGCACGGGTGATGCCGGCATCGATATGGCGCGCCTCGGCCTGGGTCGAGAACTCCGCCACTACGCTCTTGGCCAACTCGTCGAGGCGCACCTCGGCCAGGGACCGGGGCTGGATGCCGGGTTCCAGGCGGGCCATGCGCAGCATCTGCTCGACCAGATGGGCGGCGCGATCGACGCCGGATTCCAGTTGGCTGAGCGACTTGGCCCATTCGGCTGGATCGGTGCATTGCCGCAGCAACTGGCTGCGTAGCTTGATGGCGGTGAGGGGGGTGCGCAATTCGTGGGCGGCGTCGGCGATGAATCGGCGTTGGCTAGTCAGGGTCGTGTCCAGCCTGGCCAGCAGATCGTTCAAGGCGCCCACCAGCGGCGCCACTTCATCGGGCAAGCCCTGGGTCTCGATGGCATGGAGGGCCGGCGCGTCACGCTGGCCGATCTCCCGCTGGACCTGTTTCAAGGGGGTCAGGGCACGGCCCACAGCGGTCCAGATTAGGCCGCCCAACCCGGCTACCAGGATGCTGAGCGGCAGGAGCATCCACTGGATGATGTGGGTGAACATCCGTTGCCGGTGGCTGGACGGGTTGCCGACCTGAATGATCAGGCCGCTGTTGCGCAACGTGTACAGATGCCATTCATCGTCTTGCCAGTGGACGATATGGAGGCCGTTCTTTTGTGGCGGCGGACCCACGCTGGCCAGCGACGAATATTGCAGGACGCCGTCGTCGCCCCATATCTGGCTCATGAATTGGCCGGGGTCTTTCTCGTCAGTGGGATCGCTGCCGTCGTCGGTCACCACGCCATGACGCAGTACCGAATAGGCAATCTGCGCCAGGGTGTCGTCGCGCAGATCGTTGAAGGCATTCCAGGCCAGGCTGTAGGTAATCGCGCTGACCAGCAGGCCAGTGAGCAGTAACGCACCGATTTGCCAGAGCAGGAGTTGGCGCCTAATGGACCTCATTGCGGCTCGGCGACCTTGTAGCCGACCCCGCGCACGTTGCGTATCCACTCACTGCCCAGTTTGCGGCGCAAATTATGGAGATGGACCTCGATGGCGTTGCTGCTCACCTCTTCGTCCCAGCCATAGATGCTCGCCTCCAGTTGCTCCTTGGACAGGACGGCGCCCGGGCTCTCCATAAGGCACTCAAGCAGCGTGAACTCCCGATGCGACAGGGCGATGGGCTGGCCATCCAGGCTGACTTCGTGACTAAGCGGGTTCATTACCAATGCGCCCAGATGCATCTCCGGTTGCGCGCGGCCGGCGTGACGGCGGATCAGTGCGCGTACCCGGGCGATCAATTCATGCAGGTCGAATGGCTTGACCAGATAGTCGTCGGCGCCCAGATTGAGGCCGGCCACCCGGTCCGCGACGGCGTCGCGCGCGGTGGCGATCAGGACTGGGATCATGTTGTTTTTCTGGCGTTGCTTCCTGAGCAGGGCCAGACCATCCTGGCGCGGCAGACCCAGATCCAGCAGCAACAGCGCATAGGCGCCCGAATCCAGGGCCAGCTCGGCCTCAAGGCCATCGCGCACCCAGTCCACGGCATAGTTCTCCCGGCGCAGCGCTTGTTCCACACTCGCGCCTATCATGGGGTCGTCTTCAGCCAGCAGTATTTTCATGACGGTACTCTCGATGGCGGGAAGATTATGCCGGTGTTAGCAAGAAAGCGAGTGCCCCGCGCAGGCACATAAAAAAAGCGGGGCAAAGCCCCGCTTCGATCAACCGTGAACGGTCGATTACTTCTTGACAGCGTCGGCAGCGGGAGCAGCGGCGTCGGCAGCAGGGGCGGCAGCCTTCTTGGCCTTGTGATGCTTCTTGGCCTTGTGGGCCTTCTTCGGGGCAACCTTGGCGGTGTCAGCAGCCGCGTCGGCAGCGGGGGCAGTGGCTTCAACCTTGGCAGGTTCAGCAGCGGCCTTGGCCTTGTCGGCGGCTTGGGCGGCGCCCATGGTCAGGATAGAAGCAGCGGCGAGCAGGGCGATCAGGGTACGGTTCATGTAAATCTCCTTCAAATGGATAAGATGGATGCCTTGCGTCAGGCGTTCGGCGGGGCGCATTGTTTCGCGTATAGACTTAATAGACACTTAAGGAAATGGCCGTCCAGAAAAGATTTCTTTCAGCCCGTGCCCACGCTCGGCATAAGCCAGGGTGTCCGTCGAAGCAAATATCGCTCGCATAAGACATTGATTCGGCGTACTATCCGCCGCTCGTTGTGCAGTACAGCTTTTTGCTTCCCTAAGGGACTGCTGTCTTCGCAGCCCCATCTGCCCCAACCTCCCCTGCGTCGCCCTTTCTGATGGCCGCGTGATTTTCGGTTGGCGCCGATGTTACGCAGCCGCCGCCGATCCATTCGGCGGCCTGGCATTTTTTGCCCGCCATTAATGGTGGGCGATGAGCTATTGGAAAAGGAAACACGAATGAATTTCTCCGAACTTGGCCTTGATCCCCTGGTATTGAAGGCCGTCGAAGCCGCCGGCTATAGCGATCCGACTCCGGTGCAGGCCCAGGCCGTGCCGGCCGCGCTGACTGGCGCCGATCTGTTGGTCTCGGCCCAGACCGGTTCCGGCAAGACCGCCGCCTTCATGCTGCCCAGTCTGTGCCGTCTGGTCGAGCCGGCGGCGGCCAAGGGCTATGGCCCCCGCATCCTGGTCCTGACGCCGACTCGCGAATTGGCCCTGCAGGTCGAAAAAGCCGCCGGCATCTACGGTCGTGAATTACGCAAGCTGCGCACCGCCTGCCTGGTCGGCGGCGCCCCCTACGGCCCGCAGCTCAAGCAATTGTCGCAGCCGGTCGATGTGGTGGTCGCCACCCCAGGTCGTCTGATGGATCACATGGAGCGCGGCAAGATCGATTTCGACCGCCTCGAAGTGCTGGTGCTGGACGAGGCCGACCGGATGTTGGACATGGGCTTTGTCGACGACATCAAGGCCATCGTCGCCAAGACCCCGGCGACCCGCCAGACCATGATGTTCTCGGCCACCCTGGATGGCGTGGTCGGCAGGCTGGCCCGCGAACTGACCCGCGACGCGCAACGCATCGAGGTTACTCGAAGCGAAGACCCCGAGGCCAAGATCGAGCAGAAGCTGCATTTCTTCGACGATCCGAGCCACAAGATGCGCCTGCTTGATGCCCTGGTGCGCGACGCCAGCCTAAATCAGGCCATCGTATTCACCGCCACCAAGGCCGGCGCCGAGGATTTATCCGAAGAGCTGCGCGACCGCGGCTTCCTGGCCGAGGCGCTGCATGGCGACATGCCGCAACACAAACGCAACCGTACCCTGGACCGGGTCCGCAGCGGCCGCACCCAGTTTCTGGTCGCCACCGACGTCGCCGCACGCGGCATCGATGTCGCCGGCATCAGCCACGTCATCAACTATGACGCACCGCGGCAGGCCGAGGACTACGTCCACCGCATCGGCCGTACTGGCCGAGCCGGTCGCAGCGGCGTGGCGGTCACCCTGGTGAGCTTCCGCGACCATCAACTGGTGCGCAACATTGAACGCTATACCGGTCACACCCTCGCCGTGACCACCATCCCTGGCCTGGAGCCGACCGCTCGACCGTCGCGCCCCCGTCCGGAGGGCGGCAAATCCTGGGGTGACAAGCCTGGCTACAAGGGCAAGCGTCCGGGCGGTTCCGGCGACTGGAAGGCCAAGAGCGGCGGCTGGAAGGAAGGTAGTCGGGGCAAGCCCTGGACCGACAAGCCCGGCTACAAGGCCGGCGGCGACAAACCGCATCCGGCCGCAGCCGCCGGTCTACAACCGGCCCACAAACCCCAAGCCAACGACAAACCCCGACGCGCTGAGCGCTTCTGGTAAGCAGAGGAATGCCAGCGCGGGCGCGCCCGCGCTGGCTTGGCGGCCTAAAGCCACTCTTGTGGTTTTTGGTGGCCGGCATTGGCCGGATGACGCCTTTACATCCCTCTGACGGAGCCGAGTATTTCGGGCTTGGCCGGGCGGGGCCGAAGGCCGGCGGAAGCTGTTTGAGCGAAGCGAGTTCTTTCGCCGCCCGGACAACTGCCCATCAGGCCGCGCGAACGCATCGCGGGCGTGGCGGCAATCTCCGCTTGAATCCGCTGTCCGCCCAAGGCCAGGTCTATGGCCTTGGGCGCGGGCTTGCCGCAGCCAGTCGCCAAGCTCGTCAGCAAAACGGCCAGCCATGGCCAATGGCGGCGCTTGCCGACTAGCACTGGCATCAGACGCCGTGATACTGCCTGCTCTCCGCCTTCACCGTCTCCACCAGGGCCGCGACGTTTTCCGGCGGGGTGTATTGGGAGACGCCGTGGCCCAGGTTGAAGATGTGGCCGCTGCCTTGGCCGTAGCTGGCCAGGATGCGCTTGGCCTCGGTGGCAACCGCCTCGGGGGTGGTCAAGAGGACGCTGGGGTCCATGTTGCCTTGTAACGCCACCCGGTCGCCGACCCGGCGCCGGGCGTCGCCGATCTCGATCGCCCAATCCAGGCCAACGCAATCGGCGCCGCACTGGGCGATCTGTTCCAGCCACAAGCCACCGCCCTTGGTAAAGACGATGCTGGGTACGATGCGGCCTGCGTTTTCCCGCTTCAGGCCGGCCATGATGCGGGCCATGTAGGGCAGGGAAAACTCCAGATAGGCGGCCTGGGTCAACATGCCGCCCCACGAGTCGTAGACCATCACCGCATCCGCGCCGGCCTCGATCTGGGCGTTGAGGTAGTCGATCACCGCCTTGGTGGTGACTTCCAGAATGTGGTGCATCAGGTCCGGGCGGGCATACATCAGCTTTTTCACCTTGGCGTAGGTGTCGCTGCCCTCGCCTTCGACCATGTAGCAGGCCAGGGTGAACGGGCTGCCGGAGAAGCCGATCAGCGGCACCGAGCCGTCCAGGGCGCGGTGGATCTCGCTGACCGCGTCGATCACATAGCGCAGTTTGTCGTGCGGGTCCGGCGCGGCCAGGTCGCGAATCTCCCATTCCTCGCGCAGCGGCCGTTCGAACTTCGGCCCCTCGCCCTCGGCGAAATACAGCCCCAGGCCCATCGCATCGGGCACGGTGAGGATGTCGGAGAACAGGATGGCGGCGTCGAAACCGAAGCGGGACAGCGGTTGCAGGGTGACCTCTGTGGCCAGCGAAGGCGACTTGCACAGGTTCAGAAAGCTGCCGGCGCGGGCGCGGGTGGCGCAATACTCCGGCAGGTAACGACCGGCCTGACGCATGATCCAGATGGGCGTGTGGTCGGTCGGCTGGCGCAGCAGGGCGCGCAGGAAGGTGTCGTTTTTCAGTTTGGCCATCATCATAGTCCGGTGGGAAATCCCCGGCATTCTACTTCAGCCGGGTGTGTTTGGCCCCAGTGGCGCGATCCAGCCCTGGGCGTGGAACAGCATATACAGCCCGAGATTCAGGATGATGAGGAGCAAGACGCTGAGCAGGCCGATGGCGGCATCGGCTACGAGGCGCGGGGTGATGGCGCGGGTTAGCCGCCAGATCGGCCGGGTGACGGCATCGAATAGCCGCCAGATCAGATTGGCGCGGTAATTCGCGCCCGCCAGCATGGCCAGCAGGCCCTTGCCGATGAAGGTGTAGATCAACAGCCGGATGAACATCTGGCTGACCTGGAACAGGGCGTTCGGGTCCACGTCAGACCTTGAGCGAAGGGTAGCGGACGCTTTCCACCAGGTTTTGGGTTTCCCGGTCGGGTGCGGGGGTGAACAGGCTGACCAGGGCGATGGTCGCGAAACCGGCTGGAATGCCGAAGATGCCGGCTGACACGTCGGTGATGCCGAACCACTTGATCATGCCGTAGAACTTGACGCCGATCAGGTAGAACAGGGTCAGCCCGAGCCCGACCAACATACCGGCGATGGCGCCCTGCTGGGTGGCGCGTTTCCAGAATATGCCCAGCACCAGGGCGGGAAAGAAACAGGCGGCGGCGATGGAGAAGGCCCAGGCGACCATGGACAGGATGGTGTCTGGTTTCATGGAGGCGACATAGGCGGCGATCAGGGCGACCAGCAGCAACAGACCTTTCGATACGGCCAGTCGGCGCGTGGTCGAGGCCTGGCGGTCGATCATCTGGTAGTAGACGTCGTGCGACAGGGCGTTGGCGATGGTCAGCAACAGGCCATCAGCGGTTGACAGCGCCGCCGCCAGGCCGCCGGCGGCGACCAGGCCGGCCACCACATAGGGCAGACCAGCGATCTCGGGCGTCGCCAGGACGATGACGTCCGGGTTCAAGGTCAGCTCGGCCAGTTGCAGGATGCCGTCGTGGTTGATGTCCTCCACCAGGACCAGACCCAGCTTGGCCCAGGAATGGACCCAGTTGGGCAACTCGACGATGCTGCTGCCGATGAGATTGGTATAGATCTCGTACTTGGCGAACACCGCATAGGCCGGCGCGGTGAAATAGAGCATGAAGATGAAGAACAACGACCAGAACACCGATTCCCGAGCCTGCTTGACGCTGGGCGTGGTGTAGAAGCGAATCAGCACGTGGGGCAAGGAGGCGGTGCCGACCATCAGGCAGAAGGTCAGGGCGATGAAATTGAGCCGCGCGGTGTCGCGTTCGGCCTCGGTTTGGCCGGGGAACGGTTCGCCGTGATGGCTGATCGGCCGGGCCTTGGCCTCGGCGGTGTCGCGGTCGCGCTTGAGCCGGGCAATCTCTTCTTGGCCCACACCACCCGCCTTCAGCGCCGCGATCCGGGCGCCGATCTCGTCGGCCCGAGCCTGGTAGGCGTCGCGCGCCGCCGCCTGGGCCGGGTCGGCCATGATCTCGTTTTCCCGCGCCGTGACCTTCTCCAGCACCGTGCCATAGACCAGTTGCGGCACCGGCACGTTAGTCACCTGATAGGACATGAACACCACCGGCATCAGGTAGGCGATGATGAGGATGATGTATTGCGCCACCTGGGTCCAGGTCACCGCCCTCATGCCGCCCAGGAAGGAGCATACCAACAGGCCGGCCAGGCCGACGAAGACGCCGACCTCGAAGGTGATGCCGAGAAAACGGCTGGTGATGATGCCGACGCCGTAGATCTGCGCGGTGACATAGGTGAACGAGGCCAGGATGGTGCCGACCACGGCAATGCTGCGGGCGGTATGGCCGCCATAGCGGGCGCCCATGAAGTCGGGGATGGTGAACTGACCGAACTTGCGCAGGTAGGGCGCCAGCAACAGGGCGACCAGGACATAGCCGCCGGTCCAGCCCATGACGAAGGCCAGCCCGTCATAGCCTTTGGCATACAAGGTTCCGGCCATGCCGATGAACGAGGCGGCGCTCATCCAGTCGGCGCCGGTGGCCATGCCGTTGAAGATGGCCGGCACCCGGCGGCCGGCGACGTAATACTCGGTCACATCGGCGGTGCGGCTCATGATGCCGATACCGGCGTAGAGCGCCACCGTTGCGGCCATGAAGGTCCAGCCGATCCACTGGTCCGGCAGCCCCATGTATTCGGCCACCGCCAGGGTCAGCACAAACATCACGAAGCCGCCGGTGTAGAAGCTGTAATACTTCTTGATCCGGGAGGTAAATACGCGCGGCATCAGCGGTCGTCCTCCGAGACGCCATATTCCGTGTCCAGTTCGTTCATCCGCCGGGCATAGCGATGGACCAGCAGGACATAGACGATCAGGGCGCCTTGGGCGCCGACCCAGAACGGCAGTGGAAAACCGAAGACACTGATCGCGGCCAGGTCGCGGGCGAACCATACGACCAGGAAGGTCACGCTGAACCAGATGGCGAGCAGGCTAGCGGTTAATCTGAGATTTTTTCGCCAATATTCGCGGCGCTTGTCCATGAATTGTCCAAGTTATGCTCGCGGTGGCTTCCTTAGCGAGTGGGGTGATTTGGGGTTGTCGTTTTGCTTTCCGCCAGGGCGGTCGCGATCAGTATGCCGCCAACCGCGCCGTAGGCCAACCCGGCGCCACCGCCCAACAATAGCAGCATGGGGCGCGCAGCATAAGCCAGCCCGGTGAAAATGGCACCGCTGATGCCGCCCACCAGACCCAGCACCAGGCCTCCCAGCCACGGGTTGCCGGTGCGCTGGGCCGACCAGCCGCCGACCGCCCACAACATGATGGAGTAGATGGCAAAACCCGCCAGGTCGATACGGGCCGAGAAACTGTCGGTCAGGCCCGCGCCGGCGAGCGCCTCGGGCAGTACGGTGGCGGTCAGGCTCAGCCCGGCGAACCCACCCAGAAAGACCGCGCCGGTGGGGCGCAGACGGATGCCCCAAATGCGTGAAACGATAAATTTATTGAACTGTTTAATCATGCCAGGGTTGCGCTCCAGGGTTGAATCCCAAAGATAAAAATGGCGGCTACCGTGACCGGTAGCCGCCATCCGCCCATGCTACCTCAGGTTACGCTAATCAATGACCGGTCGGCGCGGCAACCACGATCTTGCCAGGGTAGCGCAAGTGACCGACCAAGTCCTGGATGTGCTCGGGTGGGGCCGGGGTGAACTTGCTGACCACATAGGTGACCGCGAAGTTCAGCATCGCGCCTACCGTGCCGATGCCTTCAGGCGAGATGCCCATCCACCAGCCATCAGCGTTGTTGGAGGCCGGATCGCCCCACTTGTACCACCAGATATAGGCGGCGGTGAAGACGATGCCGACGATCATGCCGCTGATGGCCCCTTCCTTATTCACCTTCTTACTGAAGATACCCATCAGGATGGCAGGGAAGAAGGAGGCCGCCGCCAAGCCGAAGGCAAACGCCACCACCTGCGCCACGAAGCCAGGCGGATAGATACCGAATAGACCCGCAATCACCACGGCCACACCCGCACCGCCGCGCGCCCACCAGAGTTCTTCTTTTTCCGACATATCGGGTTTGACGATGCCCTTCATCAGGTCATGTGAGACCGCCGCCGAGATCACCAGCAACAAGCCAGCCGCCGTGGAGAGCGCCGCAGCCAGACCACCGGCGCCGATCAGGCCCACCGTCCAGTTGGGCAGTTTGGCGATTTCGGGGTTGGCCAGCACCATGATGTCCTGGTCGATCTTGACTTCATTGGCGCTCTTGGGGTCATCCCATTTGCCTTTGCGGAGCTGCATGATGCCGTCGTCGTTCTTGTCCTTCCAGGCAACCAGCTTGGTTTTTTCCCAGTTCTTGAACCAGGAAGGGGCCTGTGCGTACTCCACGTTGTCAATCGACTTGATGAAGTTGGTACGAGCGAACACAGCAATCGCAGGCGCCGTGGTGTATAGCAAGGCGATGAAAAACAAGGCCCAGCCGGCCGATGCGCGGGCGTCGCGAATCTTGGGCACGGTGAAGAAACGGATCAGGATGTGCGGCAGACCGGCGGTGCCGATCATCAGTGACATAGTGATGAAGAACACATCGATCATCGGCCGCTGGCCGCTGGTATAGGCGGCAAAACCCAGGTCCGTGTTCAAGCTGTTCAAGACATCCAGCAGGTACTTGCCCTGCGTGCCAGGGTCGTTCAGCAGCGCCGCCCCCTCCGCCGTGATGGCTGAGCCATAACCCAGTTGCGGGATCGGGTTGCCGGTGAACTGCATCGAGATGAAGATGGCCGGGATCAGGTAGGCGGAGATCAGCACGGTGTACTGCGCCACCTGGGTGTAGGTGATGCCCTTCATGCCGCCCAGGGTGGCATAGAAGAACACCAGCGCCATGCCGATGATCACGCCGGTATTGATGCCCACGTCCATGAAGCGGGAGAACACCACGCCGACGCCGCGCATCTGGCCCGCCACATACGTGAACGAGACGAAGATCGCGCACAATAACGCGATGACGCGGGCGGTGTTGGAGTAATAGCGGTCGCCCACGAACTGCGGGATGGTGAACTTGCCGTACTTGCGCAAGTACGGGCCAAACAGCATGGCCAGCAACACATAGCCGCCGGTCCAGCCCATCAAGTAGTACGAGCCGTCACGGCCGAGGAACGAGATCAGCCCGGCCATCGAAATGAACGAGGCCGCTGACATCCAATCGGCGCCGGTAGCCATGCCGTTGAAGTAGGGTGGAATCTGCTTTTCCGCGATATAAAAATCGCCGGTGGTTTTGGCGCGCGCCCAGTAGGCGATGTAGATATACAGGGCAAAACTGCCGCCGGTAAGGATCCAGGTCCAGGTAAGAATGCTCATGGTTTGGTCACCTCAAAGTTTGGATGCAAGAGTGTGAGTGCGAGGGCAAGAACGCGATCAGGTTTCATAGACGTCGTATTTCTTGTCCAGGGCATTCAGCCGCCACACATAAGTCCAGATCAGGACCACAAAGATGACCAGTGAGCCTTGGTTGGCAAACCAGAAACCTAACGGGAAGCCGCCGATTCTGTAGGCGTCGAGCTGATCGGCAAAGACGATGCCGCAAAGGTAAGCCACGGTGAACCAGATGGCCAGGTGATAGAAAATAATGAAAAGGTTTTCCTTCCAGTACGCCTGCAATTCCGGGGTTGCATGTATCGACATCACTATCTCCTTCGTTTAAACGGAATAAACCAAGTCAACCCAACCTGTTCATACGACGGCCATAAGGGTATGGCAAAAAACTTACAGTCAACTGACAGTAAAACCCCGTAGCACCGGGATGGCATCCCATCGGCGCAATTCGGGCCGCGTTATTGTTCGGTCGGGATTACATGCCAGAGTGTGGCGTGGTTGCTCGGTACTGCGTCAGATAGGTGTCGCGCAGGCCATGAAAGTCGGCGATCTTTTTCGCCGCCAGGCGCGGCCGCAGGGCCAGCAGCAGTTCGGCCGTGGCCAGGGCGTCGGCCAGCGCGCTGTGACGTGCGAAGTTGCCGATGCCGAAGTGCTTCATCCACTGGTCCAGCGACCGGCACTGGTACCTGAGTTCCGGGTAAAGCGCCGGCGCGATGTAGGCCAAGTCGGCCCAGCCATGATCGAGCTTGAAGCCCAGTACTTTGCGGAGGGCCTTGCTGATCATGGTGTTGTCGAAGGCGACGTGAAAGGCTATGAGCGGATCCTTACCGACGTATTCAAGAAAGACCAGCAGGGCCTCGGCCGGCGGCACGCCGCCGCGTTGGACGTCGTCAGTGATGCCGTGGATCAGTATATTGTCCTTAGCGCTGATCGTTTCTTGTTTCAGGACGATCTCCAGGCCATCCGCCAGGTCGATGCGACCGTGGTTTACGGCGATGGCACCGATGGCGATCAGACGGTCGCGGTTGACATTGAGGCCGCTGCTTTCGACATCGACGACCACATAACGCGCCTGGTCATGAGGTCGGCGGGGGGCGGGTGTTGGTAGCGCTCGCCAGGCTGCCAGCCGCCTTGCCTGTTCGGGCGTCAGTGGCGGCTTTTCGTTACCTAGCAGGCGGCTCAGCCAGTTCATGGCGTCAGACCTGATAGTCCAGTTCCAGTTTGGTCTGGAGCTTGCGGGCCTGGCGGAAGGTCTCCTTGAGAATGCGGCGATCAAGTTGATTCAAGCTGTCCGGGTCGGCGTGATTGCTGAGTGGCAGGCCCTGGCCGCTTTGTTGGTGGTGCAGGCGCAGGCGCAGCAACTGGATGAACAGGAAAGCATCGATATAGGCGTCGGCATCCTGTGCGCGCAGACATTTCATTTCGGCCAGTTCGCGTAGCCGGCCGACCGTATTGGTCTGGCGTCCACCGTTGGCCAGGCTGAAGATGCGGGCGGCGTCGACGAAGGGGGTGATGCCGTTGATTTTGAGGTCCAGGGTATGGTCGTCGCCGGTGATGAAGTCGCGCACCAGGCCGAGCGGCGGCCGGTTTTTCAGGGCGTTGGCGGCCATCTGGTGGAGGAACCGGGTGTTTTGGCGCACCGCCTCGCGCAACCAGTCGCGCAACTCGCCGGCCAGGTGCTCGGCACCATAGAGCGGTCGAAAGTCGAAGAAGATAGTGGCGTGCATCAGGTCCATCGGCGCGCCGTGGTCGATCCAGTCGGCAAAGGTGTCCTGCCATTCCGCCTGCGACAGGCACCATTTCGGGTTGGCGGCCATCACCTGGCCATGGCAGAGCGGGAAGCCGCATTCGGCCAAGGCCAGGTTGACCCGCTTGGCGAAGGGCAGGATGGCTTCACGCAAGGCGCCGGCATCCTGTCCCGCCGCGACCTGAAACAGGATGCCGTTGTCCTGGTCGGTATTGAGCGTCTGTTCGAAGCGGCCCTCGGAGCCCAGCGCCATCCAGCAGAAAACGATCTCCCGCACCGGACTGTCCTTCAATTCCAGCTCGATGATGCGGGTGGTCAAGAGGTCGTTCAGGGTGGAAATGATCTGGGTCAACTGCTCGGCCGCAATCCCCTGGGCCATCATGTTGTGGGTCAACTGCCGGATGTCCTGGGCCGAGCGCTTCAGTGCGTCGAGGTTTTCGGCATTACGGATGTCGCCGCCGATATGACGCAGGCCGACCCGTTGCAGCGAGAACAGGTCTTTCTCTGAGATCAGCCCCTTCAATTGGCCGTTTTCCTCGACCAGGATGTGCCGGAAACCATGTTTAGCCATGACCAGTGCGGCCTCGTAGGCCAAGGCATTGGGCGGCATGGCATAGGGGTCCGGGGTCATCACCGTGGACAACGGCTGGTCGAGATCGGCCCCGGCGAGGGCGACCCGCGCCAGCACATCGTGCAGCGTCAGTATGCCGACCGCGCGGTGCGCCGCGTCCACCGCGACCATGGAGCCGATGCCATTCTTGTGCATGACCTCCAGCACCTCGCGCAGCGGCATGGCGGGCGTGCAAGTGATCGGCTCGCGGCGGATGATCGCCGACAGCGGGCTCGACATCGATTGCTGGTCGCTACAGGACTTGGAGTACTGCGCCTGGATCACCTGCTTGGACTGCTCCAGCAGGTTGGCGATACGGCGGGTGCAAAAGTCGTAGAAGGCCGGGCTTTGTTGCAGCAGGTGATGAAAATCGTCGGCCGACAGCTCGTAGCAGAAGGTATCGGCCCCTGCCCGGTAGGTGCTGGTGACGCCACGTTTGGACAACAGCGCGCCGAGCGGAAAGCATTCGCCCTCGCGCAGTTCCAGCCAGGTGGCGTTTTCCTGCGCCTGGACCACATCCTGCTCGCCCAGGATGACGCCTTGCTTGACGATGAAAAAAGTGTCGACCGGACTCGCTTGTGGGGCGAGGATGATCTCATTTTTGGCGTAATAGCCGACCTTGAGCCGCTCGATCATCCAGACCAGGTGGTCGCGTTCCATCCGGCTGAAAGGGGAAAAGCGGGTGAGGTGGTCGAGGGTGGCGGCGAGCAGTGCGTAAGGTGTGGTCATGGCGGTAGATAGGGTAGTTAAGCCAGCTTTCCAGCATAATAGCCGCTGGAGTTTGCGGCCAATCAACTTACATAACCCTGACGTCCTATGCGCATTTTGATTGTCGAAGACGATGAAGTGCTGTCCGACAGCCTGATCCGGGCCATGGCCGCGGCGGGTTACGCCACTGACCACGTTGCCGACGGTGAGCAGGCGCTGGCCATGCTGCTCGATGGTTGCTACGACCTGGCCATCCTGGACCTCAGCCTGCCGCGCCTGGATGGTCTCATGGTGTTGCGCCAGTTGCGGGCCGCGAAAAAATCCCTGCCAGTGATCGTGCTGACCGCCCGCGACTCGGTCAACGACCGAGTGCTCGGCCTCGATTTCGGCGCCGACGATTATCTAACCAAACCGTTCTCGCTGGTCGAACTGGAGGCCAGGGTGCGCGCCCTGCTGCGCCGGGGCCAAGGCGGCGGCGCAGCTACCCTGGTCTGCGGCAGCCTGGAATTCGACAGCGTTGGCCGCCGGGTCACCCTGGCCGGCGAACCGGCTGAGCTATCGGCCCGCGAACTGGCGGTGCTGGAGACGCTGTTGTTCCGGCAGGGCAAGGTGGTCAGCAAGGAGCAGTTGATCGAGAGTCTGTGCGCCTGGGGCGAGGAGGTGACGCCCAACGCCATTGAGGTCTACATGCACCGCCTGCGCAAGAAACTGGAGCCGGGCGGGGTCGACATTCGCACCGTGCGCGGCCTGGGCTATATGATGGACAAGGTATGAGCGAGCCGTCCCTAGCCTATCCTTTACCGCATACCAGAGACGGGGCGAACGGGTCACTGGTGCAACGTCCCGGCCCGGCCAACGAAGAAGAAACCCTCTTCCTACGCCACCATCTGGTGAACTGGCTGTTCACACCACTCTATCTGCTGCTGCTATTTTCCACCGTGACCGGCTACATCGCCGCGCTCAAGCTGTCCAACCAGCCCTATGACCTGGTGTTGTCCGAACGGGCGCGGCTAATGGCCAGCCGGTTCGACCTGGTCCCTGACGACGCGGCGCCGCGCGCGGCCGATTTGCTGCCCGATGGCGCCGGTCACCTGACCTTCACCCTGTTCGATGCCAATGAGCGGCCGTTGCTGGGTAACGCCAACCTGCCACGTCCGCGCCCGCACGATCTGGCCGTGGACGGCCCCCGGTTGCGCAGCACCACGCTGGGCGGCGAAAAGGTGCGTCTGCTCACCTTGCGCTTCCATACCAGCCGGCGTACCCCCGGCGCCGAATACGCGCTGGTCATGGCGGAGCCGGTCAAGGACCGCCTGTTCCTCGGCCGCAGCATCCTGGGCAACATCGTCATCCCGCAATTCATCTTCATCCTGATTGCCGGTCTCGCAGTCTGGATCGGCCTAAAGCGCGGTTTCGAGCCGTTGGAGCGACTGTGCGGGGCGGTTGCGAAACGGCGCAGCGACGATCTCAGCCCGCTCGACGAGGCCATGGCGCCGGGCGAGGTCAGGCCGCTGATCCGCGAGGTGAATGCCCTGATCGAGCGGCTCAAGGCCATGATGGAACAGCAGAAACGCTTTGTCGCCAATGCCGCCCACCAGTTGCGCACCCCCTTTGCCGGCCTGCGCGCGCAAGCCGAACTGGCCAAACGGGAAACAGCGTCGCCGGCGGTGAAAACAGCGATGGAGGGTATCTGCGCCGGGGCCGGCCGGTGCAGTCGGCTGGTCAACCAGTTGCTTACCCTGGCCCGTAACGATCCCGGGGCGCGCAACGACGAGGCTATGTCCGATCTGAACCTGTACCGGATCGCTCAGGAAACGGCAATGAATTGGGTGCCGGAGGCGGTCAAAAAAGACATTGATCTCGGTTTCGAGGGCGCCAAAACCGAACTGCCGCTGTGCGGCGACGAGGGCGCCTTGCACGACCTGATCGATAATCTGCTCGATAACGCCATCCGCTACACGCCGTCTGGCGGTCACATCACCCTGTGTACCGGTGATGACTGCGGGGTCTGGCTGAGCGTCGAGGATAGCGGCCCGGGTATCCCGGCGCTGGAGCGGAGCCGGGTATTCAACCGTTTTTACCGAGTGTCCGGGTCTGGACAGCCGGGCAGCGGCCTGGGCCTGGCGATCGTCGACGAGGTGGCTCAGCGCCATGGCGCGACGGTGGCGATCGGCGATGCCGAGGGCGGCGGGGCCGTATTCATAATTCGTTTTCCACCACAATCCAGTAAAGACGCTGGATTTCCTTGATCCAAGGCGTTGCGCTAAGATACAGCCATAATCGATAACTAAAGAAACCGACATGAATACCATCCAAGTCCTTATCGTCGACGACCACCCGCTGATCCGGCTGGGGGTCCGCCGCGCCCTGGAAAGCACGCCCGGACTTGCGGTCGCGGGCGAATGCGCCGATCTGGCCGCCGCCCGCGACTGGCTGAACAATAACGGCAAGGCCGACATCGCCATCCTGGATCGCAGCCTGCCGGATGGCGACGGCCTTGATCTGGCGCCATTGTTCAAGGCGGCCGGCATGAAGGTTATCGTCCTGACCGTCGAGGATGCCGATGAGGAAATCCGCTCGGCGATCGCGGCCGGCGTCGATGGCTATTTACTCAAATCGTCCGATACCGACCAGATCGGCCATGCCATCGGCATGGTGTTGCAGGATACCGGCGCCTTCCCGCCGCAGGTGCTGAAAAAACTCTATCGGCCCGGTGGCGAAGAGCCGCCGCCGTTAACCCGGCTCTCGCCGCGCGAGCTGGAAATCGCCGAATACGTGGCCCAGGGCTATAGCAACAAGGTGATCGGGGCGAAGCTCAACTTGAGCGACAACACCGTGCGTAACCACCTTGCCAACGTCATGCAGAAGCTCCATTTCCACAATCGGGTACAGGTAGCCACGTTGGTCCTGCAATACATGAGAAAGACCCGCCGGATCTGAGCCCGCCCACCCGACCCGACCATCAGCACCATCATGTCATGCCCCAAATGCGCGAGTCGAAAGCGTCGCCGCTGGCCCTGGCTCCTCGCCTTGCTGGCCTTGGCCGTCGTCCTGCTGGCGCTGGTGACCTACAGCGCGTAATCAGTCTGCGCCCCAGTATGGGGTAGCGATCCCCTGGCCCAGATCGGCCTCTGCCAGACGGCGCCGGACTGCCAGCAGTTTCTCGATCAGCGCCGGTTCGGCGCGGCCATAGGCCTCGGCATCCGGGCTGCGCTTGACCACTACCCCGAGCACCTCGGTGATGGCATTGCCGATGGAATTCTGGCTGATGGTGACGATCAGCTTGCCGACATCATTGCGGTAAATGAGCTGTTTGAAGGCCGGTTGCCAACGGATCGAATTGGCATATTTGGCGTCGGTGATGCAGCGGTCGCGCACCCGCTTCGCGGTCTTCAGAAAATCGTTGTCAAACAGCAGCTTGTTCTCCACCAGATCGGGAAAGTAGACATCGCGCGGCATCGCCGAGTTGCGTGTCGATACCTGGCCGAAGAACACCCGGTAGAAATCCAGGAAGCCTTTCAGTATAGCGTCGTATTCCTGCCAGAAACGAACCTCCTTGAGCGCCGCTACCCCGCCCGTCACCTCCCAACTGGGCAGCCCTTGCGGATAGCCGGTCAGTGCGATCCGGCAGGAGCCGGATTGGCAAGGCCGCAGTATGCGCAGGTCCAGCTCGTTGAAAAAGTTGCGGTAGACCTCGCGCATATAGGCCTGGAACAGGGAGTTCTGACCACCGTCAGTCAGGTTCGGGTTGTGCGGGTCGGCGCTGGGCGCGGCGCGCAACTCGGCCTTGTCGAAGGCCATGAAGTGGTTGTGCAGCATCCGGATGCTGGGCACACCAGGCGAGGTCAACGGCCAGGTCGCATCCAGACTGGCCTCGCCGGCCAGCAACAGGGCCTCGTCCGGGTCCGGGTATTGTTCTAGCAGATACTCGATAATGATCTGATTCATCCGGTTCCAGACGTGCTTCACTGCGTCCGGCACCTGGGTGCGGCGCACCGGCCGACCGAGCGGGTCGAGTATGCTGCGGGAGGTGTTGTAGATGATTGAGGTGTCGAATGCGTTGCTGTGACCGAGCGCTTTCCGATACAGCAACAGACCCTCCGGGTTCTGCAACAGGCCGTTGTTATGCACCAGGTCGTTCAGGTTCTCGGTGCTGTTGAAAAACTCGTTCGGCTTCATCCCGTCCGGGACCTCCAGCGGTATCGGACGGAACGGGGTAACGATCTCTCTTGGGCAGGATTGCATGGCTTACACCTTGTGGTATTCGTTGAAATAGGTAAATCTGTCTACCGAAAAGACAGAAACGCGGCTATACCGTCGTCTGCTGGTCGGCCTGTTTGCGCATTGTCCCCGCGACCAGCTTGTATTCGTATAGCCGACAGTCCAGGGGCCCGTTGTGGAGCGGGATGCGACGGCTGGCCGCAAGCCGCATATGCTTGGGAAATTCAGGGTCGGCCGAGATGAAATAGGCAGACCAGCCAGAAAAATGCTGCTTCATTGCGCTGCCCAGATCGGCGTAGAAGGTGGCGTCAGCATCCAGGCGTACGCCATAGGGCGGGTTGCTGACGATGAACCCGGCAGCGGCCGGGGCCGGTATTTCCATGACGTTGCCTTCGCGCAGGGTGACGCAGTCCAGCAGGCCGGCCTCCTTGAGATTGAGGCCAGCGGCGCGGACCATATTCGGGTCGATGTCGCAGCCATAGATCGGTAGCCCGCGTTTTTCGCCTTGCGCGGCCTCAGCGTCCTTGCGTAACCGGGTCCATTCCACCTTGTCGAAGCCGATCAGGTTCTCGAAGGCGAAGTGCCGTTTCAGACCCGGCGCCATGTTCAGGGCGATCATCGCGGCTTCGAGCAGTATCGTGCCGCCGCCCATCATGGGGTCCAGCAACGGCTGCTCTGGGGCCCAGCCAGACAGTCGCAACAGGCCGGCGGCCAGGTTTTCATTCAGAGGCGCGGGCGAGGGTTCGACCCGGTAGCCGCGCCGGTTGAGCGGCTCGCCGGACAGGTCCAGGTACAGGGTGTAGGCATCCCGGTCCAGGTACAGCAGGATGGGGACTTGCGGCGAGCGGGCGTCGACGTTTGGGCGCAGTTCCAGGTCTTCCCGAAAGCGGTCGCAGACCGCGTCCTTGATCCGCAACGTGGCAAAGTTGAGGCTCTTGAGCGGACTGATATGGGCGACCGTCCGGATGGCGATGGTGCGGTCCACCGCGAACCAGTCCGACCAGGGCAACCGGTGCGCGGCTCGGTACAGGTCGTCTTCGTCGCGGTAACTGCCTTGATCCACCTGCCACAGTACCCGAATCGCCAGCCGGCTCCACAGGTTGACCTTCCAGGCCATGGCCAGGTCGCCGCTAAATTCGACGCCACTGGCGCCCGGGGCAACCTCTGTGGCGCCCAGTTCGGCCAGTTCCCGGGCCAGCTCGGCCTCCAGCCCGCGCGGGCAGGGGGCGAAGAATTTGAGCTGGGACGGCGCCGGGGGCGGACTGCGACGCCGGGGCGCAGCAGCACCAGGACCGGCGTCCTTGCTTGATTTTACGGAGGTGGCGGGCGGGCGTTTCTCTCCCCGCCCTTTGGCGGCGGCCAAACTGGCTGGACCGCGCCGCTTGGCCTTCTCCTGGTCCGCCGGGGCCGGCTCGGCGGCGCTGGCGGCCGGCTTGCTCCTATCCCGCTGTAACTGGCTCCAACGGGCGGGCTTGTGTTTGCGGTCGGTCTTTTCGCCTTCGGGCTTGGCGCTCAGGGTGAGTTTTTTGCGTGCTGGTTTTTCTTCGGACGATGACATATCGGTTTGCTTATTAAGTTATCTGGGTGCCTGGCGGGCCTCTTCCAGCAGCTTGTCCATCTCGCGCCGGTAGTAGACATAATCCATTTTCGGGCAAGGCGCCCCCAGACGAGTGGCGACGGCCGAGATCTGGCCGCGGTGATGGGCGTAATGGGTGTACAGGTGGGTCAGCAAATCGCGAATCCGCATGGTCCCGGTTTGGCCGTCGCTGCCGACGAGATTGACTTCGCCCTCGAAGAAACCATCCGACTGGGCTTCGAGCCATTCCTGCTGACGCCGGGTTTCGCGGCGCAGGGCGTTTTGCAGTTCGCGCCAGAGCGGGTGCCCGATCTCCCGCGAATTCACTTGCGGGCTTGCGCCTTGCAGGCGGGCAAACCAGAGTTGGCTGACCGCCAGCATGTGATCCACGGTGCCGTGGATACTCTTGAAGAACAACCCCTCGTCCCGCTCCAATGCCTCCGGCTTGAGGTGCCCGAGCGCATCGAACAAGACGTTGTCGGCCCAGTTCTGGTAGTCGGCCTGGACCACGAAATAGCTTTTCCAACCATACATTTCGTTCTTCCTTCAGGGCTCGATGTTAGGCGGCGTCGACTTATCCGACCAGTCTAATCGGCCAGCCATGGCCTGGGTCAGGCTGGCCCGGCCTGCGGCGTCGATGCGTAGTGCCTCGACGATACCCATTTTACTGGCCAGCGCCCGCCACCCGCCCGCGCTGCCGATGAAGATCGGCTTGCTGGCCACATCCGACAAGACGCCCGCATGGGGACCGTGGGCGATGATGGTGACCGCCTGGGTACCCTGCGCCGGCCAGCCGGTGCGCGGGTCGATCAGGTGGCAATAACGCACGCCGGCCAACTCGAAATAGCGCTGGTAATCGCCCGATGTGCCGATCGCCTCGCCGTCATGAAGTTCCAGTGTAGCAATCGCGCCGGCCTGGCGGGGATGCTGGATGCCAACCTTCCAGGGCCGGTTGTCATGCTGGCCCAGAGCGATGATGTTGCCACCGATATTGATGAGTGCGTTGTTCACCCCCTGGCTGCGCAGATAAGTTGCTGCCAGGTCGAGGGCATAGCCCTTGGCATAGCCGCCCAGGTCGATGCGTAGCGCCGGGTTGAGAGCGCGGAAATGAGTGCCTTCGATGACCACATCGCTCATCCGTGGATTGGCTTTTATCAGGCGGGCGATCTGGGCCGGGTCAGGCCGATGCGGCACGAAGGTGTCCGACTGGAAACCCCAAAGCCGGATCAGGTTGCCGATGGCCGGGTTGAACAGCCAGTCGCCCTGGGCCGAATAGCGGCTCGCATCGCGCAGGATGGCCGCCAGCTCGGGCGACAGTGTGCCGGTGACAGGCGACTTCGCCAGTTGCTCATTGAGTCGTTGCAGATCGCCCGGCTCCCAGGCATGTAGCTCATGGTGCAGGCGGTCGAATTCGGTTAACACATGGTCGACGACCTGGCGGGCCTTGGCCTCCGGTTCGCCGGCGATGGTAATGTCGACCAGGGTGCCGAAGACATAGGCCTGTTGCTTGTAGGGCGGCGGATGGCCGCAAGAGGCAAGTAACAGCATGGCCAGTGAAAAGTGAAAAGTGACGAAAAACCGCCACCAATGCGAACAAGTCATCATGCCCCGCTCACCGTTTGTTCCAGCGCATCGATGAACCGGGCCGCGACATCGAACCCAGTCTGGTTGGCGATCTCGCGGAAACAGGTCGGGCTGGTGACGTTGATCTCGGTCAGCCAGTCGCCAATCACATCCAGACCGACCAGCAGCAGACCTTCGCTCTTCAACAGCGGACCAAGCGTCTTAGCGATCTCGCGGTCGCGCCCGGTCAGCGGCCGGGCCACCCCGGCGCCACCCGCCGCCAGATTGCCACGCGTCTCGCCCAGCGCTGGAATGCGGGCCAGGGCATAGGGCGCCGGCTCGCCGTCGATCAGCAGGATGCGTTTGTCGCCATCGGCAATCTCCGGGATGAAACGCTGGGCCATGATCTGGCGTGCGCCCAGGCCAGTCGCCGTTTCCAGAATGGCGCTCAGGTTGGGGTCGCCGACGCGCAATCTGAAGATACCGCTGCCGCCCATGGCATTGAGCGGCTTCACCACGATGTCGCCCTGCTCGGCCAGGAACGCCCTAACCTCGGCGCCCTGGCAGGTCACCAGGCTCGGCACGGTAAATTGCGGGAAGCGGGCGATGGCCAGCTTCTCGTTGCAGTCGCGCAGGGCACGCGGCCGGTTGAACACCCGGGCGCCGTCCCGTTCCGCCATTTCCAGCAGATAGGTGGTGTTGAGATAGGCCTCGTCGAAGGGTGGGTCCTTGCGCATCAACACGGCATCGAAGCCAGCCAGCGGCCGCCATTGCGGCTCGGCAGCGGCGAACCAGTCGGGCGAACGGCCGGTCAGGGCGACGGCCCGGGTCAGACCCGATACCCGACCGTTACGCCAGATCAGGTCGGCCGGCTCACAGGCCCAAACGGCATAGCCCCGCTGAACCGCCGCCATCATCATGGCGTAGGTCGAATCCTTGTAGACCTTGAAGCTGACCAGTGGGTCGGCGACGAACAGCAGTTTCATGGCGCGGGCGAGTGGAACTCAGGGTCGGTGTCTTCCAGCTCGATCGCCGCCGCCAGGGCGGCCAGGCGGGCCAGCACGCCGTAGGTGTAAAAACGGTTGACCGGGGCATCCGGCCGTGCACTGGCATCTGGCAGGGTACAGGCCGCCTCGAAGGCCAGCGGCACGAAGCTCATACCGGGGGCATTCAGGTTCTCGTCCATGCCGCGGCTGGTGTGAACCCGATAAAAGCCGCCGATAACGAAGTGGTCGATCATATAGATCACCGGCTCGGCTACCGCGTCATCAATCGATTCGAAACTGTAGACGCCTTCCTGCACCAGTACCTGATCGACTGACAGGCCCTCCTTGACCACGGCCATCTTGTTGCGGGTCTTGCGATTGAGATCGCGCACATCGTCCACGCTGCGGGCGGTTAGGATGCCCATGCCGTAGGTGCCGGCGTCGGCCTTGACGATGACGAAGGGCGCCTTGTCGATGCCATATTCCTGGTACTTCAACTTAATCCGTTTGAGTAGCGCGTCGACATTCGAGGCTAGGCACTCCTCGCCGTCGCGGGTCTGGAAATCCACCGCACCGCAGACCGCGTAATAGGGGTCGATCAGCCACGGATCGATGCCGACCACCTGGCCAAAGGCCTGCGCCAGATCGGCATACGCCCGGAAATGGTTCGACTTGCGCCGCACCGCCCAGCCGGCATGAAGCGGCGGCAACAGGGTCTGGTCCGGGTCGAGACCTTTCAGTATGTCCGGAATGCCGCCCGACAGATCGTTGTTGAGCAGCACCGCGCACGGGTTGAAACCCTCGACCATGAGCCGGTCGTCGACCCGTTTGACCGGTTCGAGTTTCAGCACGCCGCCGTCCGGCAAGTCCAGTATCAGCGGCTCCTTGAGGTCCGGGATCAAGCTGCCGATGCGCACCGTGAGGCCGGTCTTGCGGATGATCTCGGCCAGGGCCGCGACATTCTGCAAATAGAACAGGTTACGGGTGTGGTTCTCCGGAATAATCAAAAACCGCTGGGCCGAGGCGCACATCTTTTCCACCGTCACCTGAGCGGCCTGCACCGCCAGGGGCAGAAAGGCCGGGTTCAGGTTGTTGAAGCCGCCGGGGAACAGATTGGTATCGACCGGCGCCAGCTTGAAACCTGAATTGCGCAGGTCGACCGAGGTATAAAACGGTGTGGCGTGTTCCTGCCATTGAGTGCGGAACCAGTGTTCAATGGCCGGTTGAGCGTCGATGACCCGTTTTTCCAGGTCCAGCAGAGGACCGGACAGCGCCGTGGTAAGGTGAGGAACCATAATGACTCGTTAAAATGCCGTGTTCCGATTGTAATGCAAGGCCGGCCGCCGCTACCGTGTTCCATATCGTCCTGTTCCAACCCGAAATACCGCCCAATACCGGCAACATCATCCGCCTGAGCGCCAATACCGGTTGCCGGCTGCATCTGATCAAGCCGCTGGGCTTCGAATTGACCGACAGACACATGCGCCGCGCCGGACTGGATTATCACGAATATGTTGACCTCCATATTCACGACCACTGGGATGCCGCCAAGGCCATCCTGCCGCCGACCCGCTATGCCTTCACCACCAAGGTGTCGCACCCCTATCACAAAGTCGTCTTCAAGCCAGGCGATGTCTTCGTGTTTGGGCCGGAAACACGGGGGCTACCCGAAGACGTGCTGACCGACTTCCTGCCGGAGAACCGCTTGCGGCTGCCGATGCTGGCGGGCCAGCGCAGTTTGAACCTGTCCAATGCCGTGGCGGTGACCGTGTTCGAGGCCTGGCGACAGTTGGGTTTCAGCGGTGGAATCTGATCGTTAAAACGACCGTTGGACGAGGCCGCTGCTCGCAAAATTCGGCTGGGCGAGGACAGATTTTGCCGGTCAATAGTCGTTCTATTGACCAAAAAAAGCGGCGGAATATGGACCGTTCCGACGGTTTTGCAGCCGATTTTCTTAAGTCTGACAGACTCCTAGAGGCTACTCGTCCTTGATGTCGCGGTTCAATAGCGCCGCGACCGCTTCCTTGGGCGGCTGCTCCTGTTCCAGGATGCCGCGCACGGCTTCGGCGATGGGCATGTCCACGTTCATTTCCCGCGCCAGTCTGGCGACTTCGCGCGCCGTGGTGACGCCTTCGGCGACGTGGCCGAGTTCGCGCAGGATACCTTCCAGGCTTTCGCCCTGGGCCAGTTTGAGTCCCACCTGGCGGTTGCGGGACAGGTCGCCGGTACAGGTCAGTATCAAGTCGCCCATGCCCGACAGGCCCATGAAGGTATCCAGCCGACCGCCCAGACGCAGGCCGAGCCGGGCGATCTCGGCCAGGCCACGGGTAATCAGCGCGGCCCGGGCATTGAGACCGAAGCCCAGGCCGTCGGAGATGCCGGCGGCGATGGCGATGACGTTCTTGACCGCGCCGCCGACCTCGACGCCGATCAGGTCGTTACTGGAGTAGAGACGCATCCGGAGACGGTGCAGATCGCGGGCGACCTGGCGGGCGAATTCGGCATCGAGCGAGGCCACGGTCAGCGCCACCGGCTGACCCGCCGCCACTTCCTGGGCAAAGCTGGGTCCGGACAGGGCCGCAGCGTCGGCATGTTCCGGCCATTCCTCGGCCAGGACCTCGTGGGGCAGCTTCATGGTGCCGGTCTCGAACCCCTTGCACAGCCAGATCAACGGCGCGGCTGCGCCGTGACCACGCAACTGCCGTAACAGATCGCGATACCCCGAGGTTGGCACGGCGGCGATGAGATAGTCGGCGGCACGGATCGCGACCGATAAATCGGACTGGATGTCCAGTCCGGCCAACTGGGAGCCCGGCAGGTAGCGGTCGTTGGTCCCACTATGAACCATCCGCTCGGCCTGCTCGGGGTTGCGGGTCCACAATGTCACCTCGGCGCCGCCACGCAGTTGCATGGCCAGGGCTGTGCCCCAGGCGCCGGCGCCCAGAAGCGCTATTTTCATGGCGAATCAGTCGGTTTTTGGTTGAGCCTGAGCTTGAGCCTGCGCCCGTTGCTGTAGATAAATCGCCTCGAAATTGACCGGCTGTAGATAGAGGGCCGGGAAGCCGGCGCGGGCGGCGGCATCGGATACCGTCTCGCGCAGATAGGGAAACAGGATGTTCGGGCAGCCAACCGCCAGCATCGGCTCCAGCGCTTCCTGGGGCAGGTTCTGGACACGGAAGATGCCGGCCTGATGGGCCTCGACCAGGAAGGCGGTCTTGTCGCCGATCTTGGCATTGACCACGGCGGTCAATGTGGTCTGATAGATGCCTTCATCGACCGCCTCGCTTTGATTGCGCAACTGCACGTCGATCTGGGGCGGGGTTTGCTCCAGAAAGATTTGCGGGGCGTTGGGCACCTCGACCGACAGGTCTTTCAGGTAAATTTTTTCGATATTGAATCCAGGCGCGGCGGCTTGCTCTTGTTCGCTCATTTTGTCTTCCAGGTCAGTACGGGTGTAAACGTGGCATTATACCGATTACAGACGCTGCCGAAGCCAGGCGGCCAACTGCGGCCCGGCCAGGGCGCCGGATACTCGGTCCAGTTCGCGACCGCCCTTGAATATCGCCAGGGTGGGGATACTACGGATGTTGTAGCGCGCGGCCAGACTCTGCTCGGCCTCGGTGTCGACCTTCACGAAGCGCACCTGCCCGCCATATTGACCGGCCATCTGGCTAAAGGTGGGGGCGAACTGCTTGCATGGACCGCACCAGGGCGCCCAGAAATCGACCAGCACGGGCAAGCCGTCTCGGGTGATAAAACGCTCGAATGTCGCAGCAGTCAGTACGATCGGTGCGGCGGGCAGTACGGCGCCGCCGCACTTGCCGCATTTCGGGTTATCGCCGAGGCGCTCGGCCGGGACCCGATTGACGGCGCCACAGTTAGGGCAAACCAGTTCCATGATGCACTCCTGAAAAACGTATCAGAAGTGAAGTGGCGCCGAAGCGCCCGATTTCAAGCCGCCAGCAAGGGGTCGAGACCACCGCCCGAGTCAAGCGCCGAGAGATCGTCGAAGCCGCCGACATGACGATCGCCGATGAAAATCTGCGGCACGGTGCGGCGGCCGGTAATTTCGATCATCGCGTCGCGTTGCGCCGGATCAAGGTCGATGCGGATCTTTTCGATCTCGGTTACGCCCTTATTGCCGAGTAACCGCTCGGCCATCTGGCAGTAGGGGCAGGTTGCGGTGCAGTACATCTTGACGTGGGGCATCTCAGCGCTCCTTGGGGAAACCAGCCTGTTCCCAGGCCATGATGCCGCCGCTCAGGTTGCTGACATCCTCAAACCCGGCCTTGCGCAATATGCCGCAGGCATGACCGGAGCGGTTGCCGCTACGGCAGACCGCGACGATGGGCTTGCCCTTGTACTTTTCCAGATCGGCCAGGCGGCCTTTCAACTGACTGAGCGGGATGTGTTTGGATTTCGGGATGTGGCCATCGGCGAATTCCGAGCTCTCGCGCACATCGAGCATCAGCGCATCGTTGTTGAACAGCCTGACCGCATCCTGGGGACCAACCTGCTTGACGCCGGACAGGCGGCCCATCAAGCTGCCGCCGACCAGCATGTAGCCGGATACCAGCATCAACAGGATCAGCCAGATGTTTTGTTGGGCGAATTCCATCCCATTCACCTCCAGGTAATTAAGAACGCAGGGATTCTACCCTAGCGGCTGCAAGTGCCGTCGCCGGACTTGAGGCCCAGCTTCTTGAACAGCAATGCCGGCGGGCAGAAGCCGGTGATGCCGGACTGGAGCAGGTTGAGGCCGATGAAGACGGTAAACCATAGCCAGGACAGATGGCCGAGGTCGATCTGGCCGCTGAAATGGGCCAAGGCCAGGGACAACAGGATCATGACCCCTGCCATGATGCGGATCGCGCGTTCGACGGTCATTGGTGTTTCTCCTCGCAAAAGAATTATGTGGTTTGTTGACGGCGCTGCCACAAGTAATAGACCAGCGGGATCACCACCAGGGTCAAGGCCGTGGATGCGAAGGTACCGAAAATCAGCGAAACCGCCAAGCCCCCGAAGACCGGATCGGTAATCATGATGGCCGAGCCCAGGATAATCGCCAGGGCGGTCAACAGGATGGGCCGAAAGCGCACCGCGCCGGCCTCGACGATGGCCGTTTCCAGGTCGTAGCCGCGCTTGCGGTAATCCAGTATGAAGTCAATAAGCAGCAATGAGTTACGGACCACGATGCCGGCCAGGGCGATGACGCCGATCATCGAGGTGGCGGTGAAGGCCTGGCCGGTCGCCCAGTGGCCAGGGAATACGCCGACCAGGGTGAGCGGGATCGCGCCCATGACGATAAACGGCAAGGCGAAAGACTTGTAGTAGCCAACCAGCACCAGGTAGATCAGGACGATGGCGATGATGAAGGCAGAACCCAGGTCGCGGAACACGTCCAGGGTCAGGCGCATCTCGCCGCCCCAGAGCAGGGTGTTTTCCACTACATCCTTGGGGCTGGCCTGGGTAAAGCCGAGGTTGCCGGTAGCGAAGCTGACGCCATTGGCCAGCTTCTGACCGTCGAGCCGCTTGTCCAGAGCCAGCACGGCATAGACCGGACTGGACTTAAGCAACTCGCCGCCGACCATGACCATGGGATGCTGGTCGCGGTCATAGATCGGCTTGGCGACGGTCACTCTGGTCACCGTGGCAATGGCCGACAGCGGTACCTGCTTGCCTTGCGGGTTGGCGATTCGCAGGCTGAGCAGGGTATCGGGCGTGGTGCGCAATTCACGCGGCAGACGCACCTGGATGTCCACCGGCTCGCGCGCGTCGAGCGCGTGAAGGGCGCCAATATTGAAGCCCGAGACGTAGTTGCGCAGCAGCTCGGCTACCTGACCCGGCGCCACGCCGGACAGCAGTGCCTTCTCGGTATCGACCTTGACGTCGTAGCCGTCGGCGTTGGCGGTGACCGAATCGTCAGCATTGGTCATGCCGTAGACGGTCTCGAAATCCTGCTCGACGATGGCCGCCGCCGCGCGCAGCCGGTCATAGTCTGGGCCATACAGCTCAGCCAGCACCTGGGCCTGAACCGGCGGTCCGGGCGGCGTTTCATAGAGCTTTATTTTGGCCGAGGGGAAACGCTTGCGCAGCGCCATCAACTGGCCATTCAACTCGTTGGCGATCTCATGCGATGAGCTGTCACGCTCGTGCTTGTTGACCAGATTAACCCGAATCTGGGCCAGATTCTGGCCCTTCTTTATCAGGTCGCCACGCACCAGGGCGGCGAAATCGATCGGCGCGGTCATGCCGAGGAAGGTCTGGTAGTCGGTTATATGGGGATGCACAGCCAATATCCGGCCGACCTCGCGCGCTACCTGGTCGGTTGCCGCCAGGGCCGTACCGGCCGGCATATCGACCTCCAGCAGCATGGTGTTGGTGTTGTCGTTGGGCAGCATCTTCAGCTCGACGCCCAACATCGACAACGGCCCGTTCAAGCCCGCCGGACGGATGAACTGCCAGGCCGGCATCAGCATGGCGCCAAGTAGCAACGCCGACACGACCAGGAAGATCAGGTTACGTTTGGCCGGCGACGCGATCAGCGGCGTTAGAACCGCGACATAGGCACGATGCAGTGCGTCCTGTGCCGATGCGCCTTCATCTTCCAGGCTGGGCTTGCGCGCGGCCTCTTCGCGGGCCGCCTTCTTGGCCAGCCACAGGTTGGCGGCCCAGGGTACAACCATGTAGGCGATGATAATGGAGGCGATCATGGCGACCGGCACGTTGAACGGGATCGGCGCCATGAACGGCCCCATCATGCCGGTCACAAAGGCCATGGGGATGAAGGCCAGGATCACGGCGACGGTGGCAACGTTGGTCGGGTTGCCGATCTCGTTGGTGGCCTCGATCAGCACGCTGCCGAAGTCCTTGCCACCCGTGCCGTGATGCAGATGGCGGTGGATGTTCTCGATTACCACGATGGCCGCGTCGACCAGCAAGCCGAGCGACAGGATCAGCGCGAACAGGGTGATGCGGTTGATCGTCTGACCGAAGGCCAGGCCGATTGCCAGGACCACGAACAGGATCAACGGCACCGTCAGGGTGACGATGCCGGCCTCGCGCCAACCGAGGAAGATGACCAGGATGACCACCACCGAGCCGATGGCCAGCCCCAAGTGCGAGACCAGCTCGTTGACCGCCTCGTTGGCCTTCTCGCCGTCGTTGCGGGTCACGGCGACCTCGATGCCGGCCGGGATGGCCTGTTTTTTCAGGTCCGCCAGCTTGGCCAGTACCGCGTCGGCGACAACCACGGCATTGGCGCCGGCCTTCTTGGCGATGGCCAGGGTCACGGCCGGGTTCTCACCATGGCCGGACTTGCCCAGGGCCTGGCCCCAGGCGAAGCGCGTGGTCTCTTCCAGCTCGCCCGGCCCGTCTTCGATCTGCGCCACATCCTTCAGGTAGACCGGACGGCCCATCTGGGACACGCCCACCACGATCTTGCCAACTTCGTCGGCCGAGCCGAGAAACCCGGACAGCCGCAATGGCCGGGCTTGGTTATCCCGCACCAGATCGCCCAACGGCGCCGAGACATTGCTGCCGCGCAGCATTTTGTCGACCTTGTCCAGGGTCAGGCCGGCCGCGTCCAGGCGCTGGGCATCGAGCCAGACGTTGACCATGTGCTTACGGCCGCCGACCACCTGAGTGAACGAGACGCCTGGGACATTGCGCAACTGTTCCAGGATACGGTTGGCCACCTCGCGCAAGGTGTAATCGTCATAGGCTGATGCCGCCAGAGTCAGGGTCATGATCGGCACGTCGTCGACGTTGATCGGCTTGACCAGCGGCTGCGTGGCGCCCGGCGGGATGCGATCGATGTTTTGCATCAACTGGTTGTATAGCTTGACCAGGCTGTCTTCCTGCTTTTGTCCGACCTTGAACTGAATGGTCACGACGCCAAAGTCGTTGGTCGCATAGCCGAAGGTGTGATCGACCCCGGACTGGGCGTTCATGATCGCTTCCAGCGGCTTGACGATCAGGTTCTCCACCTCGGCCGGCGTTGCGCCCGGCTTGGCGACGATGATGTTGGCCGCCGGCACGACGATTTGCGGGTTGTATTCGCGCGGCGTAACCATCAGCGCCAGGGCGCCGGTCAGGGTCACGGCGACGATGGTCAGCAGGGTCAGCTTGGAGGTCAGAAAGGCTCTGGCCAGCTTGCCGGCGATGTTCATCGGGCTTTCGTGTCCGGTGTCGCTCATCGTTCAGCCCCGCACCAGGTCGCCGTTATTGACCGCCGAGGCATTGCGGGTGACCACCCGATCGCCGGCGGCCAACCCCGAGAGTATTTCGACCTGACCGTGGTCGGTCCGGCCGCTACGGACCATGCGATAGTCGGCCACGCCCTTGGCGTCCAGCACGAATACGCCGGTGATGCCGGCGCGATTCAAGACCGCCTCCTGGGGGACTTGCAGGACGGCCTGCCGACCGGTTGGAAACAGCACCCGGGCGAAGGCGCCGCTACGCAGACTTGGCGCGCTCACGTCTAGTTTGACCAGATGGGTATGTGCGACCGGGTCGGCAGCAGGTGACAGACGAGCAACCGCGCCCTCGACCGGCTGCACCTGACCGTCCACCTCGATCTTGATCCTGGCGCCCAGCTTCAGGCCGGAATAGATCGCCTCGGACACTGCGGTCTGGACCTGCAAATGGGCCTGATTTTCCACCAGCAGGACCGGGTGGCCGGGGGCGGCGATGTCGCCCTGGTTGGCGAATTTCTGTACCACCACGCCGTTGATCGGCGAGACGACCACGGCATAGCGCAACTGGCCATGGGCGGTTTGCAGGCCGGCCTTGGCCTGGGCGGCGCGGGACGCAGCGATGTCATAGTTCAGCTTCATCTTTTCATATTGCTGACGGCTGACCACTTCGTCCTTGTACAGGGCATCGAAACGGGCATAGTCGGCCTTGGCGTCCTGCATGGCCTTTTCGGCCTGGTCGAGGCCCAGCCGCGCTTGCGCGACGCCACCCTCGATGTCCATCGGATCGATGGTGAACAGGCGCTGGCCGGCCTTGACCGACTGGCCTTCGGCCACCGCGATATTCTTGATGTAGCCCATCAGGCGCGAGGCCACCTGAACCGATTCCTGGGCCACCACGGCGCCCGGCAGCGGGCTGTAGATCACGCTCTCGACCGGTTGTAAGGTCACAACACCGGCATTTACTGTGCGCGCAGCAGCGGCCGCCGGCGCTTTTTCATGGCTGCCGCCGCAACCGGTCAGGCTCAGGGCAACGGCAAGTAGGATGGGGTTGAGCTTGTTCATCGGTTCATTCCTCACAATTGATCGGCGTCCAGTACACCCACGGCCAGTTTCAATGCCGCGCGCTGCACTGCCTGATCGTAGTCAGCGGCAACCAGGTCGGCGCGGGCCTTGTCCAGTTGAGCCTGGGCGGCAAGCAGCTCGATCAGCGTACCCAGGCCATTCTCATAGCGTTTCTTGACCAGCCGCTGCGCCTCGCTGGCCTCCGCGACGGCGAGCGTCCGGGCCTTGACCTTCTCCTCCGCTTCCTGAGCCCGACGTTTAGCATCGCCCACTTTGTAGGCGATGCCGTTGCTGGCCTGATCGAGCTTGGCGACCGCCTCCAGGCGCTGGGCCTCGGCCCGATCCACCGCGGCCCGACTGCCGCCGCCGTCGAAGGCGGTCCACGACAACACACCCGCCGCAGTATACGAACTGGAATCGAGGCCTAATGTCTTGCCGTTCCAGTCCTGGCGCAGCATGACGTTGAATTGCGGCAGTTTGCCGGCGCGCGCGGCGGCTACGGCGGCGGCGGCGCCATCGGCCTGATTACGCAAGGCTTGCAAACCCTGGTGATTAGCCAGGGCAGCCTGACGCAGGCTGGCGACATCGCCCTCCAGCGTGACCGGCATGACCGGCGCGCCGACATCGAGCGGCTCAGCCAGCGGCTTGCCCAGCAGCAGATGGAGTTGGTCGAGCGCGGCGGCTTCGGCGTTGCCGGCCGAAACCGATTTCAGTTTCATGTCCGCCAGATTGACCTCGGCGGACAACAGATCACTTTTCACCGCCATGCCCTGTTTAAAAAGCTGGGTGCTGATCCGCACAAACTCCTCGGCGGCAGCCCGCGCCTCACCGGCGACCTGAACGTAGGCCCGGGCGGTATGCACCCCCTGGTAGGCCATCAACACCTGCTTGACCAGTTGCTGGCGAGCCAGCCTATCCCCGGCCTGGGCCGCCTTGACATAAGACTGGGCCTGTTTGACATAGTCGGCCACCATGCCGCCGTTGTAGACCGGGATGAGCAGTTCGGCCCGCGGGTTGAAGTTGGTCACCGCGTCGGGGTGGTTGAGGTCGCGCGGAGCGACGCTCAGAATATTCGGATTGGTCGAATCGAAATCGCGAAAGCCGAAGTCGCCGAACGTGGCGCCGCGCTGCCCCAGTTTTAGGCCGAAGGCATTCAATGCGTCGTTGCTTTGGGTGGCGGTCACGGACAAATTCAATTTCGGCCAGTAATTGGCCTGCGCCTGACGCAGCCCCGCCTCGGCCTGTTTGACCTGGGCCTGGGCCATGGCCAGGTCGGGGTTTTGCGTCAGGGCGATGCCCACGCACTGCTTGAAATCCAGGGTTTCCGAGCAAGCGCCCGTTGTGGTCAAGGCAAGCGCAATGGCCAGGACTATGCGGCGCGGCATAAACAAAACCATATCCATGCTCCTTTGGGACTGTCTCCCGGTCCTGAACCCAGGCCCGGAATATTAGCGAATGCTAATATTACACATTAGAAAAACTTATGTCAATATAAGCCCCGCCGAGCAAGATACTAGAATTGCCTGTTTTTCGCTATTTGGTGAAACCGCAGAAAACGTCCCGCATGATGCTGATGAGCTGCAAGGTGCGGGTATCCGCCACGCGGTAGAACACGCGGTTGGCATCCTTGCGGGTGCGCAACACGCCTTTGTCGCGCAGGATGGCAAGGTGCTGGGAGATATTGCTTTGAGAGGTGCCGACACTATCCACGATGCCCTGGACGCTGACTTCATTGCCGCCCAGCACGCAGAGTATCTTGAGTCGAAGCGGATGCGACATCGCCTTCAGCGCACGCGAGGCCTGTTCGATATGTTCGTCGTTTTCGATAAGCGCCGCGATGGGCTCCAAGGTCGTAATCAAGTGTCTGTCTCCAAAACTGCAACGGATGCCGACGCCAATTCTATGACGTATTCAAATATACTAAAATACTGGACGTGTAAAATGATAGCGTTTTCTAGGATAAAATCTCCTTATGCCACCTAGTGTCCTGCCTGTACTACTCATTATTCTGGACGGCTTCGGTTATCGCGAAGAGACCACCGACAACGCCGTCGCCGCTGCGCATAAGCCCAATTGGGACCGGCTTTGGGCGACTTGTCCCCATACCTTCATTCATGCCTCGGAGTCCGCCGTGGGCCTGCCCAAGGGCCAGATGGGCAATTCCGAGGTCGGCCATTTGAACATCGGCGCCGGTCGCGTCGTCTATCAGGAATTCACCCGCATCGACCGTTCGATCGAAGCCGGCCATTTCTTTGAGAACTACGTCCTGGTCGACTTGATCGACAAGGTCAAGGCCAACAATGCCACTCTGCATGTGTTCGGCCTGCTTTCTGACGGCGGCGTCCATAGCCACGAGCGGCACATCCACGCTATGCTGGACATGGCGGTGCATAGCGGCGTGGAAAAGATTTCGGTACACGCATTCCTGGATGGCCGCGATACGCCGCCGAAGTGCGCCGATGTTTACCTCGAACGCCTACAGGCCAAGCTGGATGCGCTCGGCAAGGGTTGCATCGCCACGATCAGTGGCCGCTACTTTGGCATGGACCGTGACAAGCGCTGGCCGCGGGTCCAGGTCGCCTATGACCTGATTACCCTGGGCGAGGCGGAATACCGCGCCCCAACCGCGCTGGAGGGACTGGCCATGGCCTACGCACGGGGTGAGACCGACGAGTTCGTCAAACCGACTGTAATTGCCGCCGCCGGCCAGCCGGCGCCGCGCATGGTGGATGGCGACGCCGTGGTCTTCATGAACTTTCGTTCCGATCGCGCCCGGCAATTGACCAAGGCCTTCCTGCAACCGGACTTCGATGGCTTCAAGCGCAAATACGTGCCCAAGCTTTCCAATTACTGCACGCTGACCCACTACGCGGATGAATTCAAGGTGCCGGTCGCCTTTCCGCCCGAACGTATCCGCAACGGTTTCGGCGAATACATAGCCAGCCTCGGCTTGCGCCAATTACGCATCGCCGAGACCGAAAAGTTTCCCCACGTCACCTACTTCTTCAATGGCGGCGAGGAAACCGTCTACCCTGGCGAGGACCGCGTCCTGGTGCAATCGCCGCCGGTCGCCCACTACGACCAGCAACCGGAGATGAGCGCCTACGAGGTCACCGACAAGCTGGTCGCAGCGATCGAAAGTCGTAAATACGATGCCATCATTTGCAATTTCGCCAATGCCGACATGGTCGGTCATACCGGCAATTTCACCGCCGCCAGACAGGCCATCGAGGCCCTGGATGTCTGTCTGGGCAGGGTGTTGGAGGCCATGAAATCGACCGCTGGCGAGGTTCTCATAACCGCCGACCACGGCAATGCCGAATGCATGCTGGACCTGGCCAATAAGCAGCCGCATACCGCCCACACGACCAATCTGGTGCCCTTGCTCTATGTCGGCCGCCCGGCGCATCTGGCTGAGACCGGCGCCCTGGAGGACATCACGCCCACGCTGCTGGCGATGATGGGCCTGGCAAAACCGCGCGAGATGACTGGCCATCCACTGGTGCGCTTTGATGCGCCCGCCCATCCCGAGCCTTAAGGTCTGTGCCCTATTGCTGCTATGGCTGCTGCCGGGTATCGCCAACCCGGCCGGCGACGGCAAGCAACAGGAATTGGAGGATCTGCGCGGCCGCATCGCCAAACTCAAGGGCGAGGTGGAACGTGCCTCGGTCGACCGCTCGGAGGCCGCCGACGGGCTGCGCAACTCAGAACGCAAGATTTCCGACATCAACCGCGCCCTGATCGAGCTACAAAAGAAGGAACAGCGGCTGGGCCAATCCCTGGGCAAACTGGCTCAAGAACACCGCGCGACCAAGGCGCAATTGCACGCCGAGCGACAGCAACTGGCGGCCCTGCTTCGGCAACGCTATCGCCAGGGCAGCGACGACGCAACCCATCTGGCATTGAGCGGCCGCGACCCCGGCGAGATACAGCGCGACCTGGAGTATTACACCTACATCGGCCGGGCGAGGGCGAGATTGATCCGTGCCCACAACGCCTCGCTAGGTCGCCTGACGGCGGTAGAGAGCGAGACCCGGAGCCGAAGGTCCGACTTGGAACAGATCAAGCAAAACCAACTCACTCAACGCACAACCCTGGACAGGGAAAAACAAGTGCGTCAGGCCACCTATAACCAGTTGTCCGATCAGATACGCCAACAGCGTAAACAGATCGACAGTCTGGCTCGGGATGAGTCCCGGCTGAGCCGGTTGGTCGAACGTCTGCAACGTCTATCCGAGGCCAGAAAAACCACCAAGCCGCGTGAACCACGGGCTGGTAAAACAATCACTAACGTAGCCGATGCTAGCCTGGCAGGGCTCCGGTTCGCCGCGCTCAAGGGCAAGCTGGCGCTACCCGTGGCGGGTGAATTGTTGGCCCGCTTCGGCCAGGCCAGGGCCGGTGGCGGGCCAGCCTGGAAGGGCTTGTTCATCCGAACCAAGGCCGGCCAACCTGTCCGGACGGTGGCCAGCGGCGCGGTGGTATTCGCCGATTGGCTGAGGGGTTTCGGCAACCTGCTGATCGTCGACCATGGCGGCGGTTACCTCAGTCTGTACAGCAATAATGAAAGTCTGTATAAACAGGCGGGAGACACTGTCCACGCGGGCGATGTCGTCGCCGCGACCGGCGACACCGGCGGCCAGGAAGAAACTGGCCTGTATTTCGAACTGCGCCGCCAAGGGCAACCATTCGACCCCATGAGTTGGGTCCGGTGATCTATCAGAGAATGAACTTATGACCAACAAATTCAAACAATTCGGACTCATCGGCCTCGGCGCTGCGGTGGGCGTGGCGCTCACCCTGAATTTCTCCGCCATCGCCGAGCGCCAACCCGAGCCGTTGCCCATCGACGACCTGCGCGCCTTCACCGAGGTCTTCGCCAAGATCAAGAGCGACTATGTCGAGCCGGTCGAGGACAAGAAACTCATCAACGAAGCGATCAACGGCATGCTCTCGGGGCTAGACCCCCACTCCACCTACATGGACCCGGAGGCCTTCAAGGAATTGCAGGTCGGCACCCAGGGCGAATTCGGCGGTCTGGGCATCGAGGTCGGCATGGAAGACGGCTTCGTCAAGGTCGTCTCGCCCATCGAGGACACGCCCGCCTTCAAGGCCGGCCTGAAAACCGGTGACCTGATCATCAAATTGGACGACACCCCGGTCAAGGGCATGACCCTCAACGACGCGGTCAAGCGGATGCGCGGCAAGCCCGGCACCGACATCGTCCTGACCATCGCCCGCAAAGGCGAGACCAAGCCCATCGTCGCCAAGCTGACCCGCGCCATCATCAAGATCAAGAGCGTCAAGCGTCAGTTGATCGAGCCTGGTTTCGGCTATGTCCGCATTACCCAGTTTCAGGAACACACTGGCGAGAACCTGGTCGCGGCCCTGAAATACCTGGAGGAGACCGACAAGGCCCCGCTCAAGGGCCTGATCCTGGACCTGCGCAACGACCCGGGCGGTTTACTTAATACCGCAGTCGGTGTGGCCGGCGCGTTCCTCAAGGCCAATGACCTGGTCGTCTATACCGACGGCCGCAGCGAGGACGCCAAGATGCGCCTGACCAACACGCCGCGCGACTACATGCAACGCGGCGATACGGATTACCTTGGGACGCTCCCGGCCTGGGTCAAGACCGTACCTATCGTGGTGTTGGTCAACGGCGGTTCCGCCTCGGCCTCGGAGATCGTCGCCGGCGCCCTGCAGGATCACAAACGCGCCCTGATCGTCGGCACTCAGAGCTTTGGCAAGGGCTCGGTGCAGACCATACTGCCGCTCAACAACGGTAGCGCCATCAAATTGACCACGGCCCGCTACTACACGCCCAATGGCCGCTCGATCCAGAACAAGGGCATCACCCCGGACATTGCCGTCGCGGAAGCCACGGTGACGCAGGCCGATGAACAGAAACTGGAAATCCACGAGGCCGATCTGGAAAAGCACCTCGCCAACGTGCAGGACAGCGGCGCTAATCCGGTTCCGAAGATCAAGAAGGATGAGAAGGCCAAGCCCGATGCCGAGAACGGCGACCCGAAAGAGATCGTGTCCAAAAAGGATTACCAGTTCAACCAGGCGCTGACCCTGCTCAAGGGCGTTGCGCTGCTGCAAAGCCGCTAAGCGGCGGCGGTCAGGATCGCCGCCGGCTTGTGGCTTTCAGCGAGGCGCCGTCAGGCCGCCCAGCAGTAAGTCCCATTGGGCAGGCCAACTGTCCAGCGGGGTACGGCTAAAACCGCTTTTCACGAATTGCTGCCAGCGGCCCTGGACCATGGCCATGATCAGGTTGGCAGCAACGCCGGCATCCAGGCCTTCGGCCACGCCGCCCTGGCTGACGGCGATGCGCAATGACTGGCGCAGGCTAGCCTCCACCCGGTCCAGCAACTGATTGACCCGCGCTTGCAGACGGGGGTTCTCGTTTACCAGTACCTCGCCGGTGAGAACCCGGCTCATGCCGCGATTCTTCTCGACGAAACCGATCAGTAGTTGGGCAATGCCCCGGGCTTGTTCAAGGCCCGCCGTGCCGTCCGCAGAAATCCGGTTAATCAGCGAAAACAGGGTCGTTTCGATGAACTCGATCAAGCCTTCATACATCTGGGCCTTGCTGGCGAAATGGCGGTACAAGGCCGCCTCGGACACGTCAACACGAGCCGCCAGCGCCGCCGTGGTGATCTTTTCCGCCTGCGGCGCCTCAAGCATTTCCGCCAGTATCTGGAGGATTTGCTGTTTGCGCTCGCCCGGCTTGCTCATGCCGCCGACCCCGCAACCGGGTAGGGCAGCGGCCTGAATACCAGGGGCGCCCCATCGACTGTAGCTAGTCGCACATCACCGCCTTCGTAACTGCCGATCTGCATGACCGCCAACAGATCGGAGCCACCCCCTGGAGCCGGCGCCGCATTGACCACCTGGCCTGCGGCCTGACCGCCGAACTCGGGACTAAACAGCGGGTCGCCAGCCTTGGCATCGGCCGCGACGTGGGCCAGGTACATGCGCCGTTTCTGTTTACCCAGATATTGAGTCCGGGCCACGATCTCCTGGCCGGGATAGCAACCCTTGGTGAAGCTGACGCCATGTAGGTCGACCATGTTGGCCATCTGCGGCACGAACTGATCCTGGGTCTCGGGCAGTATGACCGGGATGCCGGCGGTAACCATCAGCCAATCCCAGGCAACTGCGCCGACTGGCCTGGCCCTGGCGCTCAGCTTCAGCCAAGCGGCCGACGCCGCAGTCGAAGCGACCAGGATATCGAACCGGTCGCCACCCAGTCGTACCGCGAAGGCCGCCTCGCCCTGGGCCACGGCCATGATCTCCGGCGCCGGCGCGAGGTTCAGCGCCTCGGCCAACAATGCACCCGCGCCGGGACCGGATAAGCCAAGCCGTAACCACTCGTCGCTGGCATTACGGACCTTGGCCTTGGTGCGCAGGATAAACATGGCCAAGCGTTTCTGAATCGACTCGCGCAGCGCCTGGGGCAGCATCAGCAGCAGGTTATCGCCGCGCTTGAAGACCAGGAAATTCGCCAACATTCGACCCTTGGCCGAACAGTAACCCGCGAATATCGCCTGTCCTGGCGTGAGGCCGCGTAGATCGTTGGTCACTTGACCATGCAGAAAGGTCTGGGCTTCTTCGCCTGCGAAGCCGATCAAGCCCCAGTGCGACAGATCAGCTACCACCAGGCCGGCTTTCGCCGCCGCCAGCTCGCCGGGCAAGTCGCCGAAATCACTCAGCTTAGCGTCGACCAGTCGGGCGCCTTGGGTTTGCAGAAATTCAATCCAGTGGTTACTCATGGTCTGCTTACAGTGGAAATCAGGAAATTCGGTAAGTTAATGGTCACTTCGCCAATTGGCAAGGCTGACCGGGGTTGCTGCACCTGGCTTGGACCAGCCCTAGGGCTGGTCGGGCTGCACCAACCGCTCCACCGCCAGGGTGTGCAGCCGGCGGCTGTCGGCGCGGTTGACCCGGAAGCGATAGCCGTCGATCACCACGCTCTCGCCCCGCTTGGGCATGTGGCCGAAGGCGTGGGTGACCAAGCCACCGACGGTATCGAATTCCTCGTCCGAGAAGTGCGTCCCCAGGACGGCATTGCAGTCCTCGATCTCGGTCTGGGCCTTGACCCGCCAGGTGTCATGTTTTTCCAGCAGGATATTGTCTTCGTCCTCGTCGTAATCGTATTCGTCCTCGATGTCGCCGACGATCTGTTCCAGCACGTCCTCGATGGTGACCAGACCCGCGACGCCGCCATATTCGTCGGCGACGATGGCGATGTGGTTGCGCGATGCGCGGAACTCCCGCAACAAGACATTGAGTCGTTTGGATTCGGGCACGAACACCGCCGGACGGAGGATTTCCCGCAGGTTGACCGCCTCGTCGTTGCACAAGCGCAGCAGGTCCTTGGCCAACAGGATACCGACCACGTTGTCGCGGTCGCCGTCGACGGCGGGAAACCGTGAATGGGCGGTCTCGATAACGAAGGGCAACAGCTTGTCCGGGCTGTCGTTGATGTCCACCATGTCCAACTGGGCACGCGGGATCATGATCTCGCGCACCTGCATCTCGGATACCTGCATGACCCCTTCGATCATGGACAGAGCATCGGCATCCAGCAGGTTGTTATCGTAAGCGGCATGGAGCAGTTCGAGAAGCTCCTCGCGGGTCTCCGGCTCGGGCGAGAGCCAGGCGGTCAAACGTTCTATCAAACTAGGTCGTGGACTACTGTCGTCACTCATGGTTCTAAATATGGATCGGGATATCCCAGCCGCATCATAACAAAACTTTCTAACGCCTCCATGACCGCCGCCTCGGACTCGGTTTGGTGATCGTAACCTTGCAGGTGCAACATGCCATGCACCACGAGGTGAGCGTAGTGCGCCACCAGCGGCTTGCCTTGCTCGGCCGCTTCCCTGGCCACCACCGGCGCGCACAGGACGATGTCGCCGCTCATCGGTGTCCCTTCGAGGGCCTCGTCCGGACCGTACTCGAAGGTCAGCACGTTGGTGGGGTAATCCTTATTGCGGAAATCGCGGTTGAGTTGCCGGCCTTCCTGCGCGTCGACAATACGCAGGGTCGCCGCAGCGTCACCCGCCAGGGCGGCCTTGGCCCACTGCCTGAACTGGGCGCGATTCGGCAGACCCTCCGTGCCGCAGGCATACTGCACGGTCAGGTGCAGCCGGTTCGCCGCACTCCTCACTCCGCACTCCTCGAATAGGCATCGTAGGCGTCGATGATGCGGGCCACCAAGGGATGGCGCACCACGTCGTCGTTCTGGAACTCGGTGAAGGCAATGCCCCGGACCGCCTTCAACACCAACCGCGCTTCGATTAGGCCGCACTTCTGGCCGCGCGCCAGATCGATCTGGGTGACATCGCCGGTGACCACGGTCTTGGCGCCGAAACCGATCCGGGTCAGGAACATCTTCATCTGCTCCGGCGTGGTGTTCTGCGCCTCATCCAGGATGATGAAGGCGTTGTTGAGCGTCCGGCCGCGCATGAAGGCCAGCGGCGCCACTTCGATTACGCCCTTTTCGAACAGCCGGGTAGCCTTCTCGAAGCCCATCAGGTCATAAAGCGCGTCGTACAGCGGGCGCAGGTAAGGGTCGACCTTCTGCACCAGATCGCCAGGCAGGAAACCAAGCCGCTCGCCGGCCTCAACCGCCGGCCGGACCAGGACGATGCGTTTGACCAGATCGCGTTCCAGGGCATCCACCGCGCTGGCAACGGCGAGGTAGGTTTTGCCGGTGCCGGCCGGACCGATACCAAAGGTGATGTCGTGTTCCTGTATCTGTCGAATGTACTGATTCTGGCGCGCGGTGCGGCCATGCAAGCCAATACGCCGGGTCATCAGTACCGGCATATCGCTCTCCGCATCCGGGGCCGCAGCCGGTTTGTGCGCCACTTCCACCAGGGCCAACTGGATGTCGTCGATATCCAGTGGCTTGTGTGCCCGCTGGTAGAAATCCTTGAGTAGTTTCGCGACCTGCTCGACCAGGCGATCCGGACCGGTGATGTTGAATACCTCGCCCCGGCGGGCGATGTTCACGTTGAGTGCGGTCTCCATCTGGCGCAGGTTCTCGTCCAGCGCGCCGCATAGATTGCCCAGCCGATGGTTGTCGGCTTCGGGAAAGGTGACTTGCATCGTCTCGGCTAAGTGCCTCGGTATCCCGAGGTTAGCACTTCGCCGCGCATGCTGTTGGGTAATGCGCGGCTGATGGTCACAGCGACAAAATGACCGATCAGGCTGGCGGGACCGGCAAAGTTCACCACCCGGTTGTTCTCGGTGCGGCCCATCATCTCGTTCGGGTCTTTTCGTGATGGCCCTTCCACCAGCACCCACTGTACGGTGCCGACCATGGCCTCGCCGTGGGCCTTGACCTGCTTGTCGAGCTGGGCCTGAAGCCGATAAAGCCGTTGCAACTTCGCTTCATGAGACAGGTCGTCGGCCATGCCGGCGGCCGGGGTGCCGGGGCGCGGGCTGTAAACGAAACTGAATGAATGGTCGAAGTCGAGCTCCTCGACCAGGCGCATCGTGGCCTCGAAATCGGCATCGGTTTCGCCGGGAAAGCCGACGATGAAATCGGTGGCCAGCGCGATGTCAGGCCGGACCTCGCGCACCTTGCGGACGATGCTCTTGTACTCCAGCACCGTGTAGCCGCGCTTCATGGCCGCCAGGACGCGATCCGAGCCGGACTGCACCGGCAGATGCAGGTGTGACACCAGCTTGGGCACTTTGACATAAACATCGATCAGACGCTGGCTGAATTCACGTGGGTGCGAGGTGGTGTAACGGATGCGCTCCACCCCCGGCAGCTCGGCGACCAGTTCGATCAACAAGGCGAAATCGGCGATCTCGCCGTCATCCATGACGCCCCGGTAGGCGTTCACGTTCTGGCCCAGCAGGGTGATCTCCTTGACCCCCTCCGCCGCCAGGTGGGCGACCTCGGCCAGCACGTCGGCGAGCGGCCGCGAGACCTCCTCGCCACGGGTAAAGGGCACCACGCAATAGGTGCAGTACTTGCTGCACCCTTCCATGATCGAAACAAAGGCGGTAGCGCCGTCCACCCGAGCCGGTGGAATATGGTCGAACTTCTCGATCTCAGGAAATTCGATGTCTACCTGCGGCCGGCCGGTCCGCTTGCTCTTCTCGATCATGGCCGGCAGGCGATGCAAGGTCTGCGGGCCAAAGACCAGATCGACATACGGTGCACGGCGCACGATGGCTGCGCCTTCCTGGCTGGCGACGCAACCGCCAACGCCGATCACCAGGTTCGGGTTGCGCTCTTTAAGATGTTTGACCATACCCAGGTCGGTGAACACCTTCTCCTGGGCCTTTTCCCGCACCGAGCAGGTGTTGAACAGGATGACGTCTGCCTCTTCCGGGTTGTCGGTGGTCTCATACGGTTCCGCCGCGCCCAAGACGTCGGCCATCTTGGCCGAGTCGTACTCGTTCATCTGGCAGCCGAAGGTCTTGATAAATACTTTGCGGGTCACTGTGAGTTGGGATGGCGGGAATCGGGGGGGGTGGTGGTGATGGGCGGAATCGAACCGCCGACCTGAGGGTTATGAATCCTCCGCTCTAACCGACTGAGCTACATCACCACGCTGGTCTCGTCTGTCGCGACCAGCCTTGCTGGCAAGGCTACACGGCTAAAAACGAGCCGCGCATTATCCGTTTGTAGCCGCCTTAATGTCAAGAATTACAAGGGGTTGTGTCAACGCTAAATAGAAATGTCCGCTTTCCTGCAAAGTAGAAATGTCCGTTTTTCCTGTTTTTCTTTCGCTACGGTGTAGCGCGCTGTCCGTCGTGGGCGGATTTACCGACGGGCATTTTTCTCCATGGATGATCGGCGGCGGGTTTGTGGCCCGTGTTGCGCCGCGCCATTGCTTTATCGACTCGCGCATTGACCGATTTGCCATCTGCCACAGATGACTGTCGTTGCGGTTTGCTCATCACGCCATAAGTCAGTTTGCGCTTCTTCCAGAGCAGTTCCCGGCTCCCGTCAAAGTGCTCGTGGATCGTGACACGGGCTCCCCGCAACCCCAATCCCGTGCCGGTCGTGGCAACTTGCAGCAGCTGGTTTTG
>Ga0210056_1000056_pt1 | contig 69387 bp, 66 predicted proteins | sample CryGeyCG2014_080_2_FD_183965 | JGI IMG/M metagenome (GOLD analysis project Ga0210056, IMG submission 183965) | Groundwater microbial communities from aquifer - Crystal Geyser CG07_land_8/20/14_0.80 (SPAdes) (version 2) | ecosystem: Environmental > Aquatic > Deep subsurface > Groundwater | place...
CCCCCTCGTCATTGCGAGGAGCGAAGCGACGTGGCAATCCACACCCACCCCCCCCTCGTCATTGCGAGGAGCAAAGCGACATGGCAATCCACACCCACCCCCCTCGTCATTGCGAGGAGCAAAGCGACGTGGCAATCTATATTCCAGGTGGTGCAGGACTCAAGATGGATTGCTTCGCCTCCGGCTCGCAATGACAGAGGGAGATGGCTCTCAATGATGTTTGGCAGGTTGCAATGATTAAAATTCTATCATTGCATTTCGGTATTTTGTTTAGTATATTTTGTCGTTACAAAGTAAATACAAAGGTGTTGTAATGAAGTTTGAATGGGACTTAAAGAAAAATGTTATCAATATAGAGAAGCATGGAGTTTCATTTGAAGAGGCGCAAGAGGTGTTTAGCGATCCATTTCAACTTTGTTTGTTAGATAAACGATATTCTTATTTTGAAGAACGCTGGGTTACGGTGGGTTCGACAAAAGATAGAAAGATATTGGTTGTAGCGAATTTATTCTTTTCAGATTCAGGTGAAGAGATTATTCGTATTATTTCTGCAAGGTCGGCCAACCCTATGGAGGTGAAACAATATGAGAACACATAAAGAACGAACTGAACTTGATGATTATGAGTTAGGTGAACACTATGATTTCTCCAACGCTGTACGAGGACGATTTTATGATGCAAAAAAGGTGTCCACTACAATTCGACTAGATAACGATGTATTGCTTTTTTTAAAGAAAAAAGCGCATGAAGAGCATATCGGCTATCAAACATTAATTAATGCACTTTTAAGAGATTATTTTAAACAATCAGTTAAGGCTGATTAGTTGAACTCAGTAAAGGCTGATATGCAATTTCCCCAAACCCCAGTCATTGCGAGGAGCAAAGCGACGTGGCAATCCACACCCACCCCCTCGTCATTGCGAGGAGCAAAGCGACGTGGCAATCCACACCAACCCCCTCGTCATTGCGAGGAGCAAAGCGACGTGGCAATCCACCCCCACACCCTCGTCATTGCGAGGAGCAAAGCGACGTGGCAATCTATATTTCAGGTGGTGCAGGACTCAAGATGGATTGCTTCGCCTCCGGCTCGCAATGACAGAGGGAGATGGCTCGCAATGACAGAGGGAGATGGCTCGCAATGACAGAGGGAGATGGCTTGCAATGACAGAGGGAGATGGCTTGCAATGACGGTGGGGGCGGATCAGCAATGAAACTAAATCCCCAGTCATTGCGAGGAGCAAAGCGACGTGGCAATCCACCCCCACCCCCCTCGTCATTGCGAGGAGCAAAGCGACGTGGCAATCTATATTTCAGGTGGTGCAGGACTCAAGATGGATTGCTTCGCCTCCGGCTCGCAATGACAGAGGGGGATGGCTTGCAATGACAGAGGGGGTGGGTTCACGACTGCCGTTTCGTTATTGGCGGTTACTGTTCCTTTAAAGATAAGGCATATCTTTCCATTATGCGCCGGCCTTGACCGTTTAAATGGGCAGGTCTGTTGTCGGTGTATCGTCTTGAAAAGTGCATTGCTCAGGGTTTTCGGTGTCTTCAGTTGAATAAAAAAACGGCCATAATTTCAGGCCGTTTGTGTGAAGTATCGAGGCATCGCTAATGCGTTTATGGATTTATTTTTTGCAGTAAAGCATTATCTGCATTTTTTTGTTGTCGTTCTTGAACCTTGACCAATGCATTAATCATTGGCGTATTTTGATCTTGAATTGCTTGCATTAACGGTGTCCAATGATTGAAAGTGCCAAGGCCGGCATCTGCTTTTGCATTGAGTCGCGCCACAAAAACGTCCGGACGATTATTTTTCACGGACATTAATAAAGGCGAATCCCCTTTGGCTGTGCGCAAATTAACATCCGCGCCATGATCAATCAAAATTTGTGCAATATCCGCATAATCCTGTTGGGGGTTTTTGGGGTCGTGAACTGTGTAATGCAACGCTGACAAACCCTTCCGATCTGTCTCATTCGGGTTCGCACCAGCTTTTAGCAATGCCTTTACCATGTCAATACGATAATCATAAGTGGCTTGCATCAAAGGGGTTCTGCCATCAGCTCTGCCAATGTTCGGGTTGGCTTTGGCAGCCAATAATGTATTAAAAACGTCTATTCGATTGTTAACAACCGTTAAATATAAAGGGGTCACCCCGTCTTGTCGTGTTTGGTTCACAAAAGCGCCGTGATCGATGAGCAATTGTGCAATCTCGACATAACGCTTTTGCTGATTGCGAAGGGGTTTCGAGGTTAAATGAAGTGCTGTCCAACCTTGCGGAGTTGGGGTGTTAGGGTTGGCGTCGGCGGCTAATAATTGTTTTACCATGTCGGTTTGGTGTATATCCACTGCCTTCATTAATGGTGTCCAGCCCTGTTTATTGGCGGTATCGACCGATGCGCCTTTTTCAATTAAGGCTTTTAGAACTTCTGGGTTTTGATAATCAACTGCTAACAAAATACCGGTATGACCGAAGGTATCTTGCACATTTAATGCTTCACCTTTTTGAATATAATTTAAAGCAGTTTGGGTGTCGCCTGTTTTGATGGCATGAAAAAACTGCCGGGCTTCATCGCTGAGCTTCACAGCCGGCGCTGATTGGCTTGGATTTGAAAGGGGTTTTTTGGAAGGCGCTTGGCTACAAGCAACCAGCGTTAATGCACAACAAGTAAGTGTGATGAATTTAAAAGCGTTCATAGTGACTTTAGATTCCATAGTTTAGTTCGAAAATAGCTTTTTAGAGACCTTTGCATTCTACTCATGCAAGGCCTCAAATGTTGATTGATACGACTGCGCACAAAAGGAAAATATACATCGATAAGCTGAATAGAGGCTTAATAGCCCAGAAAAATAGCCAGGCCTGGCCATTTTTGCTGATTAAAAAGAGGGGGGTGTTTATTTTGTGTTGATAAATTGGTCAATCCGATCTAAAGCCTTAGCCAAGTTTTCCATACTGGTGGCAAAAGAAATACGCAAGTGTCCTGCTGCACCAAATCCAGAACCGGGCACCGCTGCGACATCGACACTTTCTAAAATGGCAGTGGCAAAATCTGCGTCCTGATCAAATCCCTTTTGCTTCATGGCATCTTTAACATCCATAAAGGCATAGAATGCCCCCGCTGCGGGTAAACATTTAAACCCTGAAATGGCATTGACTCGCTTTACCACAAACTCATGGCGTTTTTTGAATTCAGTCAACATGGTTTGAATACAGTCTTGAGGGCCATTTAAGGCTTCTACCGCAGCCGCTTGCGAAATAGAGCAGGGATTTGAGGTGCTTTGAGATTGAACTTTTCGCATGGCAGTAATTAAGTCTTTGGGTCCCCCTGCATAGCCAATGCGCCAGCCGGTCATCGAATAAGCTTTAGATACGCCATTCATGACAACCGTGCGGTCTTTTAACTCAGGACAGACTTCAAGAATATTGGTGAAGGGCGTGTCATTCAGCAGGATATGTTCATACATATCATCAGAGGCAATGATTATGTTGGGATACTGTAACAGTATTTCGGCCAATGCCTGTAATTCGTTGGCGGTATAAATAGCGCCAGTGGGGTTGGATGGACTGTTGATCACTACCATTTTGGTTTTGTCGGTAATGGTCGCTTTCAGTTGAGAAGCGGTGATTTTGAATTGTTGTTCAATGTCCGTTTCAATGATAACCGGAACGCCGCCCGCCAGTAAGGCCATGTCAGGGTAAGAAACCCAGTAAGGCGCAGGGATAATCACTTCATCCCCGTCGTTTAACAAGCCTTGGCAAAGGTTAAAGAAACTTTGTTTACCCCCGGAGGAAACCAAAATTTCATTACTTTGAAAGTTCAGGTGGTTGTCACGTTTGAACTTCTCAATAATCGCCGATTTCAATTCTGGTGTGCCGTCAACCGCAGTATAGCGGGTTTGTCCAGCGTTAATGGCCGCAATACCAGCCGCCTTGATATGATTCGGTGTGTCAAAGTCAGGTTCACCGGCACCTAGGCTAATAATGTCTTTTCCTGCCCGTTTCAATTCGGCTGCTTTGGCGGAAATAACAAGGGTTAAAGAAGGTTGGACACGATTAACACGATTTGACAATCTAGACATGGGCGTAGGATCTCATCAATAGTAAATGGGTGTCATGAACCGGAGACTCAGCCGCTTAAAAATAAAGCGCTTATAAGGTTTCGTACAGTGACACGCTCAGGTAAAATATAGGGTTCATTTTACAACCAAATGAATTTCTTTTTAAGACAAAATTTTTAATTGAAGGGTCATTTGTTATTTGGGTTTGAAAGATGTTCGATAAAGGGTAAAAAAGGACTTTCCACTCATTATGGCCAAAGCATTTCAAATTGAATCTAACTATCAGCCTGCAGGAGATCAACCGACGGCTATCGCTGAGTTGGTAACAGGACTTGAGGATGGTGAAGCCTTTCAAACTTTATTAGGGGTTACCGGTTCCGGAAAAACCTTTACCATGGCCAATGTCATCGCTCAGGTGCAACGCCCAACGATTATTTTGGCGCATAATAAAACCTTAGCAGCCCAACTCTATGGCGAAATGAAGAGTTTTTTCCCGCATAATGCGGTTGAATATTTTGTGTCTTACTATGATTACTATCAGCCCGAAGCCTATGTCCCCGCATCGGACACTTATATCGCCAAAGATTCATCCGTTAATGAACAAATTGAACAATTACGCTTATCTGCAACCAAAGCACTATTGGAAAGGTCGGATGTGGTTTTGATTGCAACCGTCTCTGCCATTTATGGGTTGGGGGATCCTGATCAGTATTTAAAAATGATTTTGCAATTGCGTTTGGGCGATAAGCTGTCGCGACAAATGATTTTAGAAAAATTGGCGACCATGCAATATACCCGTAATGATATGGAGCTTTGGCGAGGCTGTTTTCGGGTGAGAGGGGATGTCATTGATGTGTTCCCCGCAGAAGCTGAAGAGTATGCGGTGCGTATAGAGTTGTTTGATGATGAAGTGGATGCTTTAGCCTGGTTTGATCCCCTGACGGGAGAGGTGTTAACCCGTCCGACCCGGGTGACGGTTTATCCCAAGTCACATTACGTGACGCCAAAAGAGCGGGTCTTAGAAGCCATTGAAAAAATCAAGGTGGAATTGAAAGACCGTTTGGCAGACTTGCGAGAAAATCATAAATTGGTTGAGGCGCAGCGCTTGGAGGAACGAACTCGGCTGGATATTGAGATGATGACGGAACTGGGGTATTGCTCAGGTATTGAAAATTATTCTCGGTATTTGTCCGGGCGGGCAGAAGGTGAATCGCCACCAACCTTATTGGATTACCTACCTGCAAATGCGTTAATGTTTATCGATGAAAGTCATGCCACCATTCCTCAGATAGGGGGCATGTATAAAGGGGATCGATCCCGTAAAGAAAATTTGGTGAATTTTGGATTTCGGTTACCCTCTGCTTTGGATAATCGTCCGATGCGTTTTGATGAGTTTGAACAGATTTTGCCACAAACGATTTTCGTGTCAGCAACCCCATCAACTTATGAAGCGGAGCATCAATCGAAGGTGGTTGAGCAGGTTGTGCGACCGACGGGGTTGTTAGACCCCGAAATTGAAGTCCGCCCCGCGTTAACCCAAGTGGATGATTTGCTGGGTGAGATTCGTTTGAGAGTGAATGCAGAAGCGCGGGTTTTGGTCACCACTTTGACCAAACGTATGGCAGAAAATTTAACGGAATATCTGGAAGAGCACCAAGTGCGGGTGCGTTATTTACACTCAGATATTGATACAGTGGAACGGATCGAAATCATCCGTGATTTACGGTTGGGTGAGTTTGATGTGTTGGTGGGGATTAACTTATTGCGAGAAGGTTTGGATATCCCGGAAGTATCCTTGGTGGCTATTTTAGATGCCGACAAAGAGGGGTTTTTACGCTCTGAGCGATCTTTAATTCAAACCATTGGTCGGGCAGCGAGAAATGTGGCGGGTAAGGCCATATTGTATGCCGATAAAATCACGGTTTCGATGCAAAAAGCCATAGATGAAACGCAACGTCGCCGCACCAAACAGATTGAGCATAATCTTGCACAAGGCATTACCCCGCAAAAATTAAATAAAAAAATTACCGATATTTTAGAAGATTCACCCTATGCATCAAAGCCGGGTGCCTCTGCTGCTCAATTAAAGGCGGCTGAAATAGAAGGGCACTATGATGATCAGAGTGTCTCTCCTGTGAAACGAATGACCCCCGCACAGCTTGCTTCTCAGATTAAACAGATGGAAAAACAAATGTTTAAAGCGGCAAAGGATTTGGACTTTGAAAAGGCCGCAGAACTGCGTGATCAATTAAAGTCGATGAAATCTTCACTGGTTGGAATCGGGGATTTGCGATAAGATAGCGCTTTATTTTGAACGGAATAACGAGCGGTGCCCGAGCAATAATGATTGAATCTACGAAGGTTGAGTGAATGTTGGTAAAAGGCGGGATGATGAAACTAGGCTGGCAAGTGATAGAAAAGTCAGCTTGGGTTGGTTTGATGGCGGTGTTTTCGCTGTCGTCAGTGCAGGCGAATCCAGATTCAACGCTACAACAAACCTTGCAAAAAGCTGAAGCTGCGATGCAGCAGCAAGATTTTAAAACCACCATTGATTTATTAAGCCCTTTGCACCAGGCGAATCCGACCAACTTAACCATCGGCAATAATTTGGCAGTTGCCTATATTCGTCAACAGAATTATCAGCAGGCGCAGCAGGTGTTGGAAACCCTGCTCAATAAATTGCCAAAAATCGCAACCTTGCGTCAAAATTTGCAGCAAATCTACGCTTACCAAGCCCAGTTGGCTTATCAAGACGTGTTTCATTCTAGAGAGGTTGAGCAGCCAAAAGGGCAATGGATTTTATCAGCAGATATTGAAGTCGACCCAGATGAAGTGGTGGCTTTAAAGCAGGTAGAATTTGATATTGCTGAGGTGACGCAGCAGCTTGAAGCTTGGCGAACCGCTTGGTCAGCTCAAAATCTTCGGACATATCTGGCCAGTTATCAGTCGGATTATTATGCTGAAGACTTCAAAAATCGCCAGGCCTGGGAACAAAATCGCCAAGCCAGCGTGACAGGACCAAGCTTTATTCGTGTTCAACTGGAAGATATTACTGTGGTTCCTATCGCTAAAAATGTGATTCAGGTTGGTTTTTGGCAATCCTATGAATCTAATCGATTTAAAGATAGGGTTCGCAAAAAATTACTTTGGCAAAAATCCCCGCAAGGCTGGAAAATTATGCAGGAAGCAGTGATTTATGAATAGCTGGCTTCAAAAACCCCTTCACAAGCTAATAATGCTTTGGCTTTGCTGTTTGCCGATGCCTCTATTGGCAGACGCTTCGGATGCTGTTGCGACAGAGAAGCAATTGATTAGTGGGCTTCAGGCCATTCAATCTTTTGCATTTGATCGTGGGTTGGATGACTTTGAAAGTTTGTCTAAACAGCTTCCACGTTATCAGCTAGCGAAGATGCTTAAAGGGGACTTGTACGCCATTAAAGCCGGACGACTGGATTTGTTGCAGCGGGTTCATACCCAACCTAACGCTCAGGCGTTATTAATGGAAGCAAAAGTTCGGTGGCAGGGTCATCAGCATGCTGAATCGAATCGAGGAGATTGGCAAAGCATACTGGCACAATATGTTTTGAAAACGAGCCAAGAGCAGCATTTATTGATTGTGGATACCCTCGCACATCGAATTTATATTTATCAATCGGTTGAAAATGGCTATCAAGAGGTAGCCAATTTTTATGTCACCTTGGGGCAGAAAGGCATTGGTAAACAATCTCGGGGCGATATGAAAACGCCGATTGGTATTTATCGAATTGAAAAAAATTTGGCGGATGAACAATTGCCGGAATTGTATGGAGTCGGTGCCTTGACCTTAGATTATCCCAATAGTTGGGATAAACAAAAAGGGCGGACGGGTTCCGGTATTTGGTTGCATGGTACGCCAAGATCGACTTACAGTCGGGCGCCCTTGGCCAGTCGTGGCTGCGTGGTTTTAAATAATTCGGCGATGCAGGCGTTGCTGCGTCAATATCGTTTACCGCCAGCAACACCGGTGATTATTAGCCGGGGGCTGACCAACTCAGGCCTCAGAGATGAGGGCGAAAAAACGGCCGTGCTGTCGCAAATTAATCAATGGTTGAGAACACAACAAACCTATCAAGTTGACTGGCAAAAAGTAAGTGTCTATCGCTATCCGGGAGAAGCGGAGCTATATTATGTCAGCTTTGTCACTGACAACGGACAATGGGTTGAGCAATATTGGCAACGTCAATCAGGACAACAAGTTGCTTGGCAATTAATTCATGAATCCGTTCAGCCATCTCAGCAAACCATTCAATTATTGAGCGCATCCCTTTAAAAAACCTAAAGTCTAATCCGGTTCGCCAATCTTGGTTTCTACCCAGTTTTCGATATCTTTAAGCATAATTTGAATTTCTTGAGCAGAAGGCATGGTGCCAGCTGATCTGAGCTCTAAAGTGAGCACGGGAATATTTAAATACTCCCCGGCATAGCGCCCCAAAGAACCTGGATAGGTTCCGAGGGCACGATGACGAAGGTGGCCGATTTTGTTCGGTAGGGCATGTTCCGGGCCATCATAATCTAGCAGTCCATAGGGGGCGTGGAGCGAAATAATGGCATGGGGGTGGAAACGTTCTATCAGTTGAACCAGCCACTGGGTTTCCGGTTCGCTATTGGCGTTTTCTCCGGGAAATCGTCTCGGGTTTTTGCCTGTGTGGGTTTGCCAGGTTTTTAATGCCAAGCGGTTCCAGTCCGGAGAGGGGAAGTTGCGGTTTAAATCAACCGAGTTGGCATTGGTTCGGGTTGCAGGAGATTGAAATAATCCATCCGGGTTGGCTAAGGGTAAAAATAGCCAGTGATAATCTGTCATGGTTGCAGGGTCTAATAGCGTTTTTAGCCAAATATAAGTAAGGCTAATGGCGGCATATTCATCGCCATGAATGCCGCCAATAAATAAAATACGTCCCTTTGGTGGAAGCGTTTTGGGCTTAGGAATCACTTCCTTATAGGTTAAGAGTCGTTGCTCAACGCTTTGGTGTTTGAAGCTGGCATGAAGTTGAAGCGCCAAACAGTCTTGGTGTTTAACGGTACGCAATTTTTTGGATAGGTCGTAACAAAATTGTTGTGTCATGTTGGTGAGACTGGGCGGAGCGGCTTGTAGCTGGCCGCTGCCAATAACCGCAAAAAGCAGCAAGAATCGCCAGGCCTGGGAGTTTTTGGTCATTTTCACGCTTTATCCTTATCCTCTTGGGGAGGGGTGTCTTGCATCGAAAGTTTGGCTTCGTCGGCCTGTGCAGAGGCTATGTTTTCCGGCAAGGGTCGTTGGCTATTGAGCTTAATATTAAGACGCAAGTCATTGAGTGAGTCGGCATTGCGCAAAGCGTCCTCATAGCGGATGGCATCTGCTTCATAGAGGTCGAATAGCGCTTGATCAAAGGTTTGCATGCCTTGCGATTGGGAGGCTTGTATGAGCGCTTTCATTTCCCCAACCTGACCATTAAAAATCAATTCGGACATACGTGGCGTATTGATGAGCACTTCTACGGCAGCAATGCGTCCACCGCCGTTTTTGGGCAGGAGGCGTTGTGAAATAATGGCTCTGAGATTGAGAGACAGATCCATTAACAGTTGGTCACGGCGCTCTTCCGGAAAGAAATTAATAATGCGATCTAATGCTTGATTGGTGTTATTGGCATGGAGTGTTGATAAGCATAAATGCCCCGTTTCGGCAAAGGTAATGGCATGTTCCATGGTGTCTTGTGAACGAATTTCACCAATCAGAATGACATCGGGCGCTTGGCGTAAGGTGTTTTTTAATGCGGTTTCATAACTGTCCGTATCCACCCCCACTTCCCGTTGAGTGACAATACAACTTTGGTGTTGATGGACATATTCAATCGGGTCTTCAATGGTGATGATGTGACCCTCGGTGGTGCGGTTGCGATGGTCGATTAAACTGGCCAGCGAGGTGGATTTCCCGGAACCGGTACCGCCGACAAACAAGATTAAACCGCGCTTTTCTAAAATCAATTCTTTCAGTATGGTTGGCAAATTTAGACTTTCAAATGAGGGGATATGGGCTTCAATGCGGCGAATCACACAGCCGGAAAGGCCTTGTTGCATAAAAGCACTGACTCGAAAACGGCTGATATTGGCTAATTGATAAGCAAAATTGGCTTCGCGTTGTTGATTAAACTCGGTTTGTTGTGCGGGGTTCATGAGCGCTAAGGTGAGTTGGCGTGCCGCATCGGCTGTGAGCGGATCTTTGGTTAAGGCTTGAATGCGACCACTCACCTTCATTGAAACCGGGGCGTGAGCAGTTATAAAAAGATCGGATCCTTGTTGTTTAACAAAAGCATTTAATAGCGCATGAAGTTGTTGGTGTAAGGTTGCCGTCATGAGGTTTCCTATTAAATAAAGTCGGTTTTATTAACCGCTTTTTGACGGGCGGCTTCTTTGCTGATGGTTTGTTTTTTAACGAGACGTTGTAAATCTTGGTCGAGGGTTTGCATCCCCATTTTATTGGAGGTTTGAATAATCGAATTCATTTGTGGCACTTTATCTTCGCGAATCAGATTGCGAATGGCAGACGTCCCTAACATAATTTCGTGCGCGGCAACGCGACCGCCGGTTGGTTTTTTGAGTAACGTCTGAGAAATAACGGCTTTTAAAGATTCGGATAACATGGAGCGTACCATGGCTTTTTCAGCAGCCGGAAACACATCAATAATCCGATCAACCGTTTTAGCAGCAGAGCTGGTATGCAGGGTTCCAAAGACTAAATGACCGGTTTCGGCTGCCGTCAGCGCGAGGCTAATGGTTTCTAAATCGCGCATTTCTCCGACCAAAATGACATCAGGATCCTCGCGTAACGCCGAGCGCAAGGCAGCACCGAAGCTTTGGGTGTCGCGATTGACTTCGCGTTGATTGACTAATGAACGTTTTGATTGGTGTACAAATTCAATGGGGTCTTCAATGGTGAGAATATGGGCAGCTTGGGTTTGGTTGATATAGTCGATCATAGCTGCCAGTGTCGTCGATTTACCCGAGCCGGTGGGCCCTGTGACCAATACAATGCCTCGAGGGGTATTGGCAATGTCCTTAAAGATTTCGGGTGCATGAAGGTCTTCCAGAGAAAGCACGGTGCTCGGAATGGTTCTAAAGACCGCGCCGATGCCGCGGTTTTGTAAAAACACATTGACCCGAAAACGTGCCAGTTTGGGAATTTCAAAGGAAAAGTCCACTTCAGATTGAGCTTCAAATTTTTGGCGTTGTGCATCATTCATGACATCGTATACTAGAGTTCGCATGGCATCTCTGTCGAATGCGGGCATATCAATGCGATGGATTTCACCATCCGTTCTGAGCAGGGGGGGCATGCCTGCTGAAAGGTGTAAATCTGAAGCATTTTGCTGCACACTAAAGCTTAATAATTGCGTAATATCCATTGCTTAAACCTCACGGTATTTTATGGAGTACTGGGTCAAATCCTAGGGATTGGTATCTTCTCCATCTATCACGTCCGCGTTGAATCAGCTCTGGAGACTGATCTAACACTTCAATGGTTCTTTGATAGCTTTGAAAGTAAGTCTGAAAGTCTGGGTGTAAGTTGACTAATATATCATGGCAAGGTCGGTCCACCTGGTCGAACCATAGTTGGATTGGCGCAGGGGGATTTTGGGCAATGGCATGGGGAATAAAGGCTTCAGGTTTAAATAGCCAGATGGCTTCATCCAGGGCGGTTAATTCGGCCGGGTGGTGACAGCAAATATCACAGTGACGATTTTGTTGCCAAATCTTTTGAACCAGTTTGCAGACAAAGTGCTGCCTTGATGCCAAGTCCGAGCTATTTAATACATAAAACAACACATCGGGGGTATCAGAAGGCATGGCGTTAGTGTTCATTGCTGGCGGAGTAAGTAGTCAACCAAAGCAGGTACCGGACGGCCGGTTGCGCCTTTGCTTTTACCGCTGATCCAAGCCGTCCCCGCTATGTCTAGGTGTGCCCAGTGGACGGATTCCGTAAAGCGGGCTAAGAATTGTGCTGCGGTAATTGTGCCGGCAGGGCGGCCGCCAATATTGGCCATATTGGCAAAATTTGATTTGAGTTGTTCATCATACTCTTCACTTAACGGCATTTGCCAAAAACGATCATAAGTTCTCAGACCAGATGACAAAAGATCCGCTATCAGCGGCTGATGATTGCCTAATAACGCAGACATCTCATGTCCTAAAGCAATAATGCAAGCACCGGTTAGGGTCGCCATATCAATAATTTTGCAGGGCTTGTAGGTTTGCTGAGCATAGGTTAAGGCATCGCATAAAATCAGGCGGCCTTCTGCATCGGTATTGAGAATTTCAATGGTTTGCCCTGATAAAGAAGTGACAACATCCCCAGGCTTAATGGCATTACCGGCGGGCATGTTTTCAGTGGCAGGTATGACCGCCACCACATTAAGTTTGGGCTTGAGTTGTCCAAGCGCTTTAAAAACGCCCAAGACAGTGGCGGCGCCTCCCATGTCATATTTCATTTCATCCATGGCGTCGCCGGGTTTGATAGAGATACCCCCGGTATCAAAGGTCACGCCTTTTCCGACTAATGCAATCGGAGCCTCTGTTGGATCTGCACCGTGATAAGCAAGACAAATCATTTTTGGTGGGGTATGTGACCCTTGAGCAACCGCCATAAAAGCGCCCATGCCCATTTCGATCATTTCTTCGCTATCGAGAATGTTGACGTCAAAGCCATATTGGTCACCCAGTTCAACGGCGGTTTCGGCGAGATAACTCGGTGTGCAAAAATTACTGGGCATATTCGCCAGGTCTTGGGTTAAAGCCATCCCTAATGCAGTGGCCTGTGCCTGCTCAAGTTGCGATTTTAAGGCCTCGCTGGCAGCAACATTAAAAGTGATTTGAGCCAGTTTTGGGTTTTTAAGCTCCGCTTTATTGCGGCTTTCATGTTCATAGTCGTAAAGGCTACGCTGAATCATTAATGTGTTTTGGTAAATTGCCCAGGCCTGGTCGTTTTGGGCAGGAAAAACATCGATTAAACCGTTTAAAACCCGTTGCGCACCGCTGTTGTCTAAGGCTTTAGCGGCCGCATTTAAACTGTCTAAATAGTTTTTGTTAGAGAGGGTTTTGGCCGATCCCATGCCAACCAATAGCAGGCGTGTGCATGGCGAGTCGGGGTGTTGTAGCAGCATTTGAACCTCAGCAGGCTTGCCTGAAAAATCGCCTGCCTTAACCAAATCAGCGGTAAGGGTCTCAAGGTGAAACTGCTGACCCAGTTCGGTGGTGTTGCCCTGCTCAAACACGGGTAAAATTAGGGTGTCATAATCCGATAAGGTGTTGGTTTGTTGCAGTTGGAACTGGATTTGTTTCATGCGTTTGCATCCCTTCTTGTATAATAATTGACTTTAGGGCACCTCGAATAACCCCGACTTGACTTCTGCGGGACTTAAAGCGGCCTTATTCTAGGCGTGACGCGCGGGTCTTAGCATTCTATGGCCAAGCGTCACAACAACGAAGAAGGCTGCTTTAAGTCCCGCCCGAAGGGGCATAGCCAAATGGTTCAGCTCTGCGTTGTGACCTTTTGCAAGGTGTGGACATTGCTGAAACGTCACGCCTTGACCTGAATCATTTGGCGTTGACAGAAAACAGCCGGGGTTAATCGAGGTGCCCTTTATTTAATGTCGTTATTCTAACGCTTTGGTGACTGTTTTTTGCGAATTCTTGACAAATATCTAACCCGAGAACTGTTTGCCACTTTTTTTGCAGTCCTGTCGGTTTTACTGCTGATTACCTTTGGCACCGAAGCTACTAAGCTGTTGACGATTGCGGTGGAAGGTTCACTCCCATCCTCTATTCTTTTTCAAGTCTTATTGACCAAAATCCCCCCTGCTTTAGAAGTGATTTTGCCGTTGGTTGCGCTTTTGAGTGTCATGCTGGCAATTGGCCGCTTATACCAAGATCAGGAAATGGTGGTATTGCAAAGTTGCGGCATTGGCATGGGCTATTTTAAAAAACGGGTGTTTTGGTTTTTATTGCCTTTGGCGTTGCTCACGGCTTGGATTTCGCTTTGGCTGATTCCATGGAGCTATAGTCAAGAGCGTAGCTTGATTGAAGAGGCTCAGGTATCTTCGCCGTTAGCCGCATTGGTTCCTGGAAAGTTTAATCCGTTATCAACTGGGGAGGGGGTATTTTATATGCAATCTCTGGAAGAGGATGGCACCATGCGTTCCGTCTGGGTACGAATGCGTTCTGAAGGAAATGATGTATTGCTGATGGCGCCCGTTGGTCGTTTTGAATGGGTGGGGGAACGTTTGGCGTTGGTATTGTATCGAGGTCACAGTTATGAGGGGTTATCGAGTGATCAGCCCTTGATTGTAAGGTCGTTTCAGCGTTTTGAAGGGTTTATTCCTGAGCTTCAAACGAAACCGGCAAGAGCGCGTCAGTTTGAACGCGAAACAGCCTTGCTTTGGCAGTCGAGTGATCCGGCCGATATGGCACTGTTACAATGGCGATTAATTACGCCATTGAGCATTGTTGTGTTGGGGATGTTGGGCTTGAAAATGAGTCGAACCGGGCCAAGGGAAGGTCGGTTTGCTAAGGTGTTTTTTGCGTTAGTGCTTTATGTAATTTATAACCAACTGCTGGTGACCTTTAGAGAAGCGGTCGCAGATGGCACCTTATCGCCTTGGATTGGATTATGGCCGGTTCCGCTATTGTTTTTAGCCTATGGCTTGCGTCATGCGTCACTCAAACCAGCCTGGCTACAATGGCCGCAGATGGCTTTGCCTAAGAAATGGACCTCTAAAGGGGTTAATCAATGAATTTGATTGAACGCTATTTAGGCCGTGTACTGGTTAGCCATACTCTGTTGGTGTTGATGGTGTTATTGATTATTCTCGGTTTTTCTGAGTTTATGATTCAGGTCGGCAAACTCACCGACGAATACACCTTAAATAAAGGGGTGCTTTATACCGTTTTGAAATTGCCGGTGTTTGCTTATGAAATTTTCCCGGTTGCGATATTGATTGGTACTTTGATTGGCTTAGGGGGCTTGGCTAACCATGCAGAACTGACGGTATTACGCGTCACCGGCTGGTCAATTCGACGCATTTTTATCGGCGTCATGAAGTCGGCGATGTTGATGTGGTTGATTGTTGCCATTATGGGTGAATGGATTGCGCCGGTGAGTGAAGGCTTTGCTAAAAAAATGCGCAGTGAAGCGTTACATCAGAATTTTTCGATTGGTGCCAGTGAAGATTTTTGGATGCGCGATGGTGAAAAAGTGATTCATGTTGGCCAAGTCATAACCGATTCGCAGTTTTATGATATTTCCATTTATCGGGTGCAGGCAGGGGCTTTAAGTGAATATTGGCGAGCCAAAACGGCACGGTTTTCAAAAAAAGATCAGCAATGGCGACTGTATGATGTCGTTCATAAGCAGTTGAACTGGACGGCGATTGAAACCCCGAAAGCCCCTATTAATCAGTTATTGGATTTTAGGGAAACCCTTAGCGCATCCATGCCGGTTGAGCTGCCGGTCACGCCAACACTGATTTCAACCTTAAATGTCGAAACGCGTTATATGGGGGTGATTGATTTATGGTTGTATATTCAGTTTCTAGAAGCCAATGCCTTAGATGCCGAGCCTTACAAATTAGCGTTTTGGCGTAAAGTGATCATGCCATTGATGATCGTGGGCATGATTTCATTAGTGTTCCCGCTCATCTTTGGTTCTCAGCGTCAGGTCAGTATTGGCCAGCGGATTTTTGTCGGGATTATTATTGGGATGAGTTTTAATTTGCTCAATCAAATTTTTGGTAATCTGAGTGTGGTTTATCAATTTCCTGCCATTTTGGGCGCTTTTTTGCCTTCTTTAGTATTGCTGCTGGTGGCTTGGTGGCTGTTAAAGCGACTGCGCTAACTGGTTATTCTTGCCGTAATTCTATCTCAATCTGTTTATAAACCGACCCGACGGTAATGGCATCCATGCAAACCGGCTCAGTACAGGGCGTTTTGCGGTGATTGGCGGCACTGACACAAGGCGAACAGGCCAGTCCGGCAAAAATTGGGGTGCTATTACCGAGAGAACCATAGAGCTTGGGGGTTTCAGGGCCGAATAACACATAGGTTTTTAGGGGCGTAATCGACGAAAAATGCCCAGGCCCGGAGTCATTGGTGACCATCAGTCTCGACACGGAATACAGAATGGGCATTTGCAATAATTTAAGCTGACCGGCAAAGTTAATACAACGCGGGTTAGCAACTTTTAGGCGCAAGGCTTCGGCTTCTTCTTTTTCATTCGGTGCGCCGGTGATTAAAATCAAGGCGTTTTCATAGCGCTGCAATAGTTGCTGCATCAGTTGAATGAAATTGTGCTTGGGCCAGCGTCTTTGTGGTAATAGATCACTGGCATTGGGGTTAATGAGCAGTAGCTGGTGTTGGGTTTGATCGTAACCTGCATAGCAGGCACTGATTTTTCGATAAACGTCTGCTTTTTCGTCATCGCTGAAAGTCACCTGATCCAGTTGGATGGCATCATCGGTAATCAGCACTTTGGAATAGGGGACTTCCGGGGTTTCGGCTTTGAGGGCATGAATCAAGGCCATAAAGTTTTTGGCAATGTGGATGTGGGGATTGTAGCTGACTTTGTGTGTTAAGAGGTCGCCTCGATAGAGGCCTTCGCCATGGAAATTGTGATAGCCCACGCGATTGCCGGCACCGCTAAAGCCTGTAAGCAAGGCCGAGACGCGGGAAAACAATTCTAAATCCACCGCAGTATCAATGTGGTGTTTTCGGCACCAGATTAAATAGCGAATGGCATCGCGCATTAGTGTCCATAAGGAATCCTCGCAAAGTGTAAAAATATGATGCTGAGGAATGGTGTTGAGCAGATCCAAACTGGGCTTGTTTTTGCTAAAAATAACAAAAAACAATTGCGCATCAAAGTGCTTTTGAGCATGCTTCATGGCGGGATCCGCCAAAATGGTACTGCCCATTTCGGACAACTCTACAAATAAGATATTTTTAGGGGGCGTGGTTTTCGGCTTGCGAATCCGGTGGGCGGTTTTGAGTAGTAATGTGCCTAAAAAGGTTAAGGGGATTCCTAGGTGATGGTCAAGTTTGCGCATTAAATCGACGTTCATAACAGTCTCATAAATATTTGTGTTGGCTGGTTAGATAAAAATACATGCCGGGTAAGGCACTGAAAATAAGTAGGATGCCATAAATGAGTGACATGGCAATTACGTGCGTTTCTTCGATGCCGATCATCATAAATAACACCACTAAAGCGCCTTCGCGCACGCCCCAGCCGGCGAAAGAAATCGGTAAGATGGTGAGCAGGATGGCGGGTGGAATAATCACCAGATAATTTACCAGCGGTTCATTAATGCCAACACTGTGACCGACACCAAAAATGGCAATCATCGACAGTAGATGAATCAAAATGGAAAGCCCGAGTTGTTGGCTGATGCGTTTGGGGGTTTTGTAAATAAAACGAAATCGTTCCGAGAGTTGGTAAAAGGGTCGAGTGATTTTTGAGCGATTGAATATCGAGAATTTGTGAATGGCCATTAATACAAATAAGCCAAATAACGCTAAAATCAAAATAACATTGATGGTCATAAAGATTTTATAGGGCATGAGGTCAGATTGAATGCTATTGGCTAATAAATTTAAGAGCAGTAATCCAACCAAACCAACGATTCGGTCGATAAAGACGCCATAAAAGGCCTCGCGAACCAATCCGCCATGCGCGGAGACTTCGGCAATGCGAAACGCATCACCGCCGATGCTGGTAGGGAGCACTTGATTGAAAAGGCTGCCTTTGAAATAACTGCGTAAATAAAAGCCACAGGGGTGTTGGAATTTGAGCATTTCCATAATCAATGACCACCGATAAGCGGCAACCGTTTGGCTGAGTATTTGCACTAATAAGGCGGCAAGAATCAATCCGAAGTTCGCGTTGAGAATCGTCTGCCAAACTGCGATCAGGTCAAATTTTGACAGAATATAGCCAATAATCGCAATGGAGAGGCCAACTTTAATCAAATTGCTCAAAAGATTCCCTTGATGATATCTGCATAAATGAATGTCAGCTATTATCGCAAACCCCGCCCAAAACTGCGAATTTATTGCACAATTTTGATTGCTGTTATTCGAGGTACTCTAATGGATTGTTTGCTAATTCCGTTACCCAGCCATGATATTGAACTGTTTGAAAGTCTTGGCAATGATAAAAATAATAGCGTACCACTGTATTTTGATGACGAATAATCGGCAAGGTTTTTAAGTGTCGGCAATGGTTAAAATGACCAGGCCTGGCTGTGGCGGGTGGATGGGTTTCGTAACCGGGAATAATAACTAATCCATCACTGCCGGTCGGCGGGTTACCAAACCACAAATCGAACTGATCAAACCGATTGTCGGTAACATAGACCGGTTGTGGAGCGGCATACCAAGCAATGCGACTGGCTTGTGTCCAATTGCTGGCAAATAACGGTACTTTAAGCGATTGTTGCAGTTTTTCGGCCTCTGCTATCGCTTGCGGCCAGCCATGGAGTTCACGGACAAGGTTGTTTTTTTCGGTTAACGGCATCCAAGGCGTTGCCAATTGACTGTTTAACAGCACTGAAAGCGTGAGGGTGAGTGCGCTACTGAAATAAACGCTGATGCGTAACCATCGTTGTGACCAGTGTTGCCAGCAATAATAAACAATGGCCGGGCTCATCAATAGCCAAGCCGGTTGCGTCCAATGAGGGAGACTCATTTCATAGCCGGCATTCCAGCCGAATAACACAATAATGGGTAAGCTAAAACTGCTTAAGATTCGAATGGCTGCTTGGGTTTCAGCGTTCGCTGTGGGTCGCCAGCAAGTTAACATCAGCGCAATGCCTGCGATAAACAGTAGCAGTGAATAGACGCCCATTTGTAACAGTTGTGAGTTGACAAATCGTTGCCATTGCCAGTCGGTGTTTTGGGTGCCGTGGTGAATTTGGTATAAAAAAGACAGCCAATCATGCTGGACATTCCACCACAAAATGGGTGAAGTCATTAGCGCAGTCAGTGCAATCGCCAGCCAGAGGCCACGGTTTTTTAGCCAGTCAAATCGGCGTTCCAGCAACAGAATAATCACTAAGGAGAACACAAGGGTGATGGCGGTGTATTTAGACAGGGCAGCAATGCCAAGCCAAAATCCCAGCCATAAGGCACTGCGAAATGCTTTGGGTGAGGTGGCGGCTTCTTCCCGTAAATTGAGCAGGGACCATACCACCATTAAGCTGGCGAGCATTAAAGGGGTATCGGGTAGCATCGAAACACTCAGTAACTGAAACATAAAAGCGCTATTAATCAGCGCCAATGTCCAAAAACCGATCCAATCAAAGTCTGGAAAAAGTCGTCTCGCGATTCGGTAAAGAACGATGTTGGCCAATGCAAAGAATAGCACGGGGAGGGTGCGAAGGTGCATCTCGCTTTGTCCAAATTGCAGTGCAACGGCATTGAGCCAGCCAACCATCGGTGGATGGTCAAAATAACTCCAATCCGGTTTTAGGCCATATAGGGCATAGTGGGCTTCATCGACACTGAGGGTCACTTGACCCGCTAAAAAAAGGTGCCAAATTGAAAGGACGAGCACCAGCCAAAAACTGGCTTTCGCCGAGGGGGTTTGTGGGCGCCAGTGAGACATTAATGGCTTTCCTGTGTTGGGAAAATGAGGGTTTTATAGGGCTCGCCAGCGATTTCTGTCACCAATCTCGGCACTAAATAGCCCGGCAGTTTTTGGCGAAGCTGGTCGAAAAGTACCCAGGCCTGGTCATTTTTGACTTCAAAATGAGCGGCTCCTGCCACCTTATCCAACTGATGGCAATAGTAGGGCAGCACGCCTTGTTGAAACAGTTTTTTACTCAGTTGAGCTAAGGTTGTAACGTTATCATTCACCCCTTTTAATAACACTGACTGATTGAGCAGGGTGATGTTTGTGGCTTTCAGGGTTTGAAATAAACGCGCAGTTTCATCGCTAAGTTCATTAGCATGATTGCAGTGAATGACCAATACAATGTGTAATCGACTCGCTTTGAGCAGTTGCCATAATAACGGCATTTCAGCACGGTTTGGTGCCACGACGGGTGTTCGGGAGTGAATTCGAAGTGTGGTCAGGTGGGGAATCTGCTCCAGTTTTGTCAAGAGTTCCATTAAACTGTTTTGCGATAAACTGAGCGGGTCGCCGCCGCTTAAGATAACTTCTTCAATGGACGGGTTGGCGGCGATTTGTTCCAGCGCGGTTTGCCAGTGCTGTTTTTTGGCTTGTTGGTAGGGAAAGTGACGGCGGAAACAGTAACGACAATGAATCTCACATCGGCCACTGGCAATTAATAGCGCGCGCCCTTGGTATTTGTGAATCAAACTGGGCGTCGGGTTGGCCTTTAGGTCGCCGACCGGATCGAGGCTAAACCCTTCAACAACCGTTTTTTCAGCCAGGCCTGGTAGAATTTGGCGCAATAATGGGTCATTTGGCCGGTGCTTTTCAATTTGCAGTGCAAAGTGTTTGGGGACTTTCAGTGGGAAATCAGTTTGAAAATCGCAGCCTAAGTCGGCAGCCGAAAGCCCAATTAAATCACAGAGTTCAGTGAGTGAATGAATCATAACGGACGATTTGAATGGCTCTGCAATGAAAACTTTCCCAGTGAGGGTCAGTTGCGTTAAAATATTGCGCTATTTTACATCATTCAGGAAAAAACATCATGGCATCAGTGAGTACAAATGAATTTAAAAATGGGTTGAAGTTTTTAATGGATGGACAGCCTTGTAATATTGTGGATAACCAAATTGTTCAACCGGGCAAAGGTCAGGCCTTTAACCGCGTAAAATTCCGCAACTTGATTACCGGGCGCGTTTTGGAAAAAACCTTTAAGTCGGGCGAAAAAGTAGAAGCCGCCGATGTGATGGATACCGATTTACAGTATCTTTATAATGATGGTGAATTTTGGCATTTTATGGATCCGGCCACGTTTGATCAGTATCAGGCATCAGAAGCTGCCGTAGCGGATGTTCAGAAATGGTTGATTGAACAAGATATGTGTACCGTGACGCTTTGGAATGGTGATCCGATTTCGGTGATGCCGCCTAAGCAGGTGGTATTGGAAGTGGTTGAAACCGACCCGGGTTTAAAAGGCGATACCGCCGGAACGGGTGGCAAACCTGCCACCTTATCAACCGGGGCAGTGGTGCAAGTTCCGCTGTTTATTCAGATTGGTGAAAAAGTGATTTGTAATACGCAAACGGGTGATTATATTTCACGTGCAAAATGATCTAACACTTGAACACGCCAAACGGAATTGGCGTCCCTGTGCAAAGATTGAGACCCTGCAAAAACGTTCGCAATGGCTCAGGCAATTGCGAGCGTTTTTTTATGCGCGCGAGGTGATGGAGGTCGATACGCCTATGCTGTCGCAATCAGCGACCCCTGATCGTCATTTAGATTCTTTAAAAACAGCGGTTCGTCTTCCCGGTCAGTCGTCCACGCACATCTATTATTTACATACCTCCCCTGAATACCCAATGAAAAGACTGCTTTGTGCGGGCAGTGGCGATATTTTTTATTTGGGAAAAGTGTTTCGCAATGGTGATTTAAGCCCGCGTCATCAAGTCGAGTTTACGATGTTGGAATGGTATCGTTTAGGCTTTAGCCTAGCGGAAATGATGCAAGAAACCGCTGAAGTGATTCAAGTGGTATTAGGCAATTTGCCGATTGAAGTTCTCACCTACCAACAAGCATTTCTGCAATATGCGAATTTAGCGAACATTCATAATGCAACGGCGGCAGAATGTAGAGCTTGCTTAAGGGCATTTAATCTCCCTGAAGTGGTGGGTGTGGAAGCTGATGATAAAGCGTTATGGGAACAACTGGTTTTGACAGAAGTGATTGAACCTCAACTTGGGGTTGATCGCATTACGTGTTTATCGCATTACCCTGCTCGTGAGGCGGCTTTGGCGCAAATTTCAACTGGGAACCCTCAAGAAGCGTTGCGTTTTGAAGTGTTTGTGCACGGAATGGAACTGGCAAACGGTTATCAAGAACTGCAAGAAGCGGGTGCCACGCATCGGCGGTTTCAGCAATCCTTGCAGCAGCGTCAAGCGGATGGCGTTGAAACGGTTCCGCTGGATAATCGATTGCTTGCCGGTTTGACTGACGCCGGTTTGCCTGCCTGTTCAGGTGTGGCATTGGGCGTGGATCGGTTGTTTAGCTTAGCGATTGGCGCCCATCAATTGTCAGAGGTCATGACCTTTTCAATCGAAAATGCTTAATGTTCGAATTCAATAACGAATAACAGACTTAAGGGGGTGCGACAATTTGTCGCATTCTCTTTCTCCCTAGCCCTCTTTATAATGCCTCTCAGTTAATCATTGTAATCATTGGAGAGAGCGTATGAAGAAAAAATTATTAACTTCGTTAATGGTCACCGTATTTTGGCAACCGGTTTCTGCACAAAAATTACCCGCGATTGATGTGGTTGCTCAACCAGACAGTCAAGCTCCGCAAAAAGTCTCTAAACAAACTATTGTCAATCAGTCAGGTGCAAAGGGTGACTTGGTGGGCATTTTGACACAGGCACCGGGTGTGACAATGAATCCGGCGGGAGGTTTATCAGGCTTTCCTGTGATTCGCGGGTTAGCGGATCATCGTTTAGACGTGCAAGTCGATGGTATGCCGTTGATGTCATCTTGTCCAAATCATATGAATACCCCTTTGTCTTATATATCCCCCTCTCAAGCTGAAGCGGTTGATATCTATCCAGGTATCACGCCAGTCAGTGTGGGCGGTGATAGTATCGGTGGAAGTATTGTGGTTAAAACGAAAGATCCGCTATTTGCCGCTCAAGATCAACAGGTAACAGAAGGGGAATTAGGTGCGGTCTATCGATCAAATGGTCAGGCTAAGGAGGGGCATTTGAGTGTGACAACCGCCAGTGATCAACTGAGTTTAACCTATAAAGGGAATTATGCCCAGTCTGAAAACCATCAAGCTGCGGATGATTTTAAAACCTTCACCACAACGACTAAGGCTGAGTCAGGAACAGAGTTCACCTCTGGGACTGAAGGGACGACTACTAAAAAGAATGAAGTGGCTGGATCAGCCTATGAATCGATTAACCACAATTTAAATATTGCTTATAAAGGGGATGATAGTTTGTTGTCGTTAACCTTAATTAATCAGACTACGCCTTATCAGCAATATCCCAATCAGCGTATGGATATGACGCAGAATGATAGTAACAAGGTGAATCTGGCGCTTAATAAAATGATGCAATGGGGGGAGTTGACCCTTCAAGGTTATACTGAACAGGTAACCCATAAAATGGCGTTTATGGATTACAAAACGTCTACGCAGATGCCAATGGCAACTGATAGCAAAACGCAGGGGTTAAAACTGTCAACTATTATGTCCGCTACGGCGTCAAGTGATTTGAATATGGGCGCTGAGATTCAGCAATATCGTCTGGATGATTATTGGGATCCTAACCCGAGTGCGGCGGGTATGAGTCCAGGCACTTTTCAAAATATTAATGGCGGTGAACGTGATCGATATAGCCTATTTGCAGAGTGGACAAACCAGCTGGATAGGCAATGGAAAACAACGGTCGGTACACGTTATGAAATGGTTAAAACGCATGCCGGTGATGTGAATGGCTATCATGATACAGATAGTTTTATGATGGGAACAAAAGTGACCAATGAGGCAAGTGAAGCCGCAGCCTTTAATGGTGCTGATCGCGCTAAAACCGATCATAATTTAAATATTAATGTTTTATCTTCTTATGAAGCCAATGAACAATTTGATATGGATTTTGGCTTGGCTCGTCAGGTTCGCTCACCAGATTTATATGAACGTTATACTTGGTCAACCTGGAGTATGGCGGCTTTGATGAATAATTTTGCTGGAGATGGTAATGGTTATTTAGGGGATATGGATCTTAAGCCGGAAACAGCTTATACCTTGAGCGCCAATTTTGATTGGCATTCGCCAAAGCAACCAGCATGGGGGCTGCAAGTTATGCCTTATGTGAGCCAAGTAGAGAATTATATTGATGCGACCTTAGTCAAAAACTACGGTGATTTTAGCGTTCTTAAATATGCAAACCAATCGGCTCGCCTTTATGGTTTAGATCTGGCTGCGCATTATCAGTTAGCTGAAAATAAAGCGGGCAATTGGGTGATGAAACTCGATGTTAATTACACCAAGGGCGATAATTTGGATAGCAAAGATGGCCTTTATAATATGATGCCATTAAATGGAAAACTGACGTTATCGCAACATTTGAACGTTTGGAATAATGCGATAGAAGTCGTGATGGTTGATGACAAAAATGATGTTTCAACTTTGCGTAATGAATTGAAAACGGCTGGTTATACATTGGTTAATTTAAGAAGCCGTTATCAGTGGCAATCGGTACGATTGGATTTTGGTGCTGAAAACCTATTCGATGTGTCTTATCAGTTGCCGACCGGCGGCGCTTATACCGGCGAGGGGAATACTATGTCAGTAACCGGGGTGCCTTTATTAAGTATTCCTGGCAAGGGACGAAATCTCTATGTGGGGGTAAATGTTCAGTTTTAAGTTGTTTGTAGCTTCTCTCCCAGGGGGACAAAAGTTAACCGTGTTCGTATAGCGCACGGTTTTTTTTATTTATGGACGGGACGTTTTTGTAATTTTCTTTGCAGCGTTCTACGGTGCATATTGAGCGCTTCTGCTGTTGCACTGATATTCCCATTATGTTCTATCAAAACTTTTTGAATGTGCTCCCATTCTATTCGCTTAACGGACATGGGTTCGAAGTTGACTGTTTGTTGTGTTGTGATGGAAGTCGGTTCGGTGCTGGCATTGTCGAGTTGTAAGGCTTGGCAAATATCCGCTGCGCTGGCAGGTTTGCATAAGTAATTCAGGGCGCCTAGTCGCATGGCTTCTACGGCGGTTGCCACGCTTGCATAGCCGGTGAGAATCAGTACCTTACAATGAGGGCGTTGATCAACCAGTTCGCTTAGCAAATTTAAACCACTTTCACCGTTGATGTTTAAATCTAAAACTGCATAGTCAAAAGCGTGGGATGCCATTAATTGGGTTGCGTCTTCAGGGGTTTGTGCGGTGATTATGTGACGATTGGTTTTCTCTAGCGATTGTTCCAAAATTGCCAAAAAAGTGGCATCATCATCGACCAATAGAATTGAGGTTTGTTGAGATTTCATAAGTCTTTTGGGTTACCTGCTGTTGATGAAATGGGTAGCGTAATCATCGCCATTAAGCCATCTTTGTTATTCTGGTGGATGTTCTGAAAACTTAAGTTCCCGCCAAACCGTTCTATAATCATTCGACTGAGAAACACACCCATACCAATGCCGTGATAATGTTGCTGTAACTGCTGCTGGCCCAATGTGTTTAAACGAGTCTCTGGTAGTCCGCCTCCTTCATCTAAAATGCGAAAGCAAAGGTTGGAATCTATTTGTTCTAAACTGATTTGAACGGCGTTGGGGCTGAGTCGCGCTGCATTGTCTAGTAAGTTCATAATGGCAATTTTAAAACTGGTATCAATATTGATTTTTGGATCAATGGTCAGGGTATTACGGATCATGAGCTGGCTTTTTGGGTGCATGAGTGCAAATTCGTGTTTGAGTTCTGTTAGGAGCTTGGTGGCAGAAAACTCGAGGTGTGTTTGGTGGTTTGCTTGATCAGCACGTTCTCTCAGGGTTTGTAAAACGTGTATACAGACCTCAATTTGCTCAGACAGCGTTTTTAACTGTGCCTTGCCAACATCAGAGTGAACTTCGTTTTTGAGTAAATCTTTGAGCAAAAATAAAGTGTTTAAAGGCGTGCTGAGTTGATGAACTGACGCAGATGCTAGACTGCCAACCGATAGCAGGGTTTCATTTTGCAGGGCAAGTTGTTGTTGTTGGTTGAGTGCCGATTTTTGTGCTTCGAGTCTGCTTTTTAATGGAAAGATTAAGATGGCGAGTAATAACACTAACCCCAAAAAAACCAACATGGAGCCTTGCAAGTACCAAGCAAAAAAGGCTTGTAAACTGGTGACTTTTAAGGACAATAGCGGCACATAATAATGCGTTAATAAGGTGTAAAGTAGCCCTGCAATGCCCGCTAAAGCTAGAAACCAATGCGTTGTTAGAATGAGCATGCCCAAGGCAATCGGTAACAGTAAAAAATGAATAAGGGGATTGATGGTGCCGCCTGTTTCATAGAGCAATCCGGCATTTATAATCAGCGTCCAGCTCAGTAGGATAAATCCTAGAAGGTCTTTATGTTGTTGTATTTGTTTTTGACGGATGTCTGCTTGGGAGAAGGCTAAAAAAATCGTTGTGATGAGCGTCAGTAACAATAGCCCTAACCAAACCCCTACCATTGAAATGTCAAAGTGCATTTCCAGTTGAAAGTAAAACCAGCTTAAGGTAAATCCCCACAACAAGCTTAAAGCGGTGATTAGCGCCATGAGGTACTTGAGTTCGGGAGCGGCGTTGAATTGCATTTTGAGATTCAAATTAGAGATCCTAGCCATTGAGAACTGAGCTATGTTAATAGCATTGATTTAAAAAAACCAGTTAAATAGCGCAATTGTCGATGTGTCTCAATGATTATCGCTTAGGGTTGGTTTGATCGAATACTTAGGATGAAAAAAGTGGGCTTGACAGGCAGGGTATAATAATCTAAAGAGCACGCTCAACAGATCTTTTCGTTGATTTTGTTGTTGGCTCTTGACTAGGCCTTGCCGATAGTGCAGATTGCAAAAGGCCATAATCCCTATGATACTGACTTTCAGGAGAAACACATGTCAGATTTGCCTATCACGCAAAGATCCGTAATGACTTTATTTTCAGATTCGAAAAGCCCAAGTTCCCATCGTGTGCGTTTGATGGCGCAAGAAAAAGACATTCCACTTGAAATTATTGAAGTTGATACATCCGCAGGCATGCCGGAAGATTTAATTGAATTAAACCCTTACGGGACTTTGCCAACCCTCGTTGATCGTGATTTGGTTTTATATGAACCTCAAGTGATTGTGGAATATTTAGATGAACGTTTTCCGCATCCGCCTCTGATGTCAGTCGATCCGGTTGCTAAAGCTCGAGCACGGCAAATGTTACGTCAAATTGAACAGGAATGGTACCAGTTGGCAGATACCATTGTGCAGAAAGAGGATGAAGAAGCGGCAAAATTGGCTCGTCGTGACTTGCAAGAACGCATCATTCAGATGATTCCGGTCTTTGATCATCAGCCTTATTTTATGAGTGAAGAATATTCTTTGGTTGATGTCAGTTTGGCGGTATTGATGTGGCGCTTACCTTACTTAGGCATTGAATTACCAAAGTCGGCAAAAGCCATTCAAGATTATTCAGATAAAGTGCTTTCTAGAGAGATGTTTATGGAAAGTTTATCGGATGATGAGCTGGATATGAGAGAAGTCTATTAAAAGGATCGCAATATGCTTTCAAATCGCCCTTATTTAATTCGTGCTATGTTTGATTGGATTGTTGATAATCATTGGACGCCACATGTGCAACTAGATGTGAATTATCCGGGGATTACGGTGCCGAGAGAATATGCTCAAGAGGGTGTTTTGGTCTTGAATATTCATCCCGAGGCGATTCGTGATCGACAGTTTCACAATGATTGGTTTGCGTTTAAAGCTCGGTTTCAAGGTGCTGAGCGAGAAATTGGCTTTCCGCCTGAAGCCGTGTTAGCTATTTTTGCACGTGAAAATGGTCAAGGGATGCCTTTCCCTCCTGAGCCTTATCCTGATGCAGCGTCTAATTTGCAAAATCGTGACTCTGAAACAGACACTTCTGCTAAAAAGAAACCCCATTTATCTATTGTGAAGTAGGCTTTTTGTAGTCCTCGTTAAAAGGTTGAATAATTTTGAGATGTGGGAAGCTTGACTGGAGTTGCTGTTGATCTTTCTCTAAAAACAGTAACTTGAGATTAGGCCCCGCATCCATCGTGAAGTAAACTTCGGTACCTTGTGCGCGAAGTTGCCAAACTTGTTGCATGGCTTGGATACTGTCGGGTTGAAAATAACAGATGGGTGGCCAAGTGGCGAGCATCGTGGCATGCATGCTTAACGCATTGTTTTCTGCTGTGGTTCCTAACAGGGTGAAATCCTGTTGGCTAATCGCCGTTTGTAAAGTCTTAAAATCTGTTTCGGCTTTTTCGGGCCAAGCCTGGTATAGATCGCAGTGGTTGACGGTTTGTTGCATGCCTTGTGTTGAGCCAATGGGCTTTTCTGAAAGATCGATTTCTAATAATCCAATATTCAAATTTGGCCAGGCCTGGTCAATTTTCTCAGCAAAACTGTCCATCCCATCAGGTTGTCGGCCTTGATGCCACATCACAAATCCAGTATCTATCGAGCGGCTGGCACTGCCACTGCCTAAACGAGCCAATAAAGAAAGCGATTTTGGGTCGAGTTGCCATTGAAAACAATCATTTAATGCTAACACCAAAGCAGCATACCCTGAAGCAGAAGAGGCAAGCCCTGCCGCTGTGGGGACGCTATTGTGCGTTTTTATGTCGAAGCCGCCTTGGGGGTTGGGGCGAAAGGGATCTAAAAATTGGCTGATTCGTGTCGCAAAGGGCTGTTGAGGGGTGCAAGGTTGGTTATTTAATGTCACAGTGTCTTGGCTGCTCTCAATCCATTGTAGGGTGGTTTTAGTTCCCAGGCCTGGCAAACTGATTGATAAGCTACTATTGGTGGGTAGGTTAAGCTCAATGTCTCGTTTTCCCCAGTATTTTGCTAGGGCAATATTGACATTGGCATCTCCCTGTCCCACTTGTTTAGGGGTTCTGTGCGGGATGATTCGGTGAATAAATTGATGTTTTGGCGATGGCATAGTTTAACTCATAAAGGTTGAACATCCAGTCCAAGTGAGTGGACTTGAATGTGTATTTTTTGATAGGTTTTTAAAGTACTTTCGCTCATCCTGCCCAATGCAACAACACAATCGCCCAGACCGGATCCAGAGATTTTACTGGCCGTTATATTCGGGTCTTGACGCAGGGCATAGACGAGATGCGATAAAGTCGCATCATTAACCCCTAAGGTGTCCATTAAGCCTTGGTAACGATTAAGTTGTTGTGAAAACTGGCTCCAGTTTTGTTGGCAAAGCGCTTGATAACCGAGTTGCGTGGTTTCAGCCATTAACTGATAAAGGTGTTGCAATTGATTCGGTGTCTCTGACCAACTTTGCGCGACTTTTTGTAGAACTTTCGCCGTTGGGGTTTTGTAGCCACAGTAGACCAACGATAGATCTAAGTGAATGGAGAGCGGGTCAATCTGTTGTGTTTCCGGCTGAAAATGAATAATACCGCCATGTAAGCTGGCTGCTAAGTCGCTACCGGAGCCACGCCCCTGAATTTGCTGAATGATTTTGAGTCCTGTGGCAAATTGTTGACTTAATGAAATCGGCGTATTTTCAAGTAAATAATCCAACCCGCCAAGCATGGCCGCGAGCACCGCCGCAGAGCTGCCCAGACCGAGCGTGTCGCTAAAATCACTTTTAATGGTGATGCTGAGTCCGGTTTTGAGTTGGCTGTGATAGTGTTGCAGGCAGCGGATAACCCAAATGAGTTTTGAAGGCGGGAGATTTCCCGGCAGCGCCTGTCGAGTTGTTTGCAAGTGCCCCAACTCTGAATAAATGATTATTTGGTCGTCATCTCGTGTTTGCCAATCAATGTGTATTCGTTGTGTGAGGGCGCAAGCAATCGCCGAATGGCCGTGAACAACGCTGTGTTCACCCATTAACATGAGATTGGCAGGGGCGCTAGAACGCCACTTCACAGTGACTTCCTTGTTCATTCAGGGTTAGAGGAAGAAGTGCGTATTCAAATTCTTCGCAGAGGGCTGTTGGGGGTTGATGGCTGAGGCATAAAATGACGCCGGCTTGGTTGCCTGTGATACTGCCGGCACCGCATAGTTTGGCCGCTTTATTTGGGAGTCGGTTAATGCGCTTAATAAAGGCTTGAACTCTTTGGGGGACGACCCCTATGTTTTCCAAAAGCTGTTCATTCTCGGTGATGGCTTCTTTTAAACCAATGGCATTAGCAGATTGCCAGGCCTGTTCAATTTGTATTGAGGCGGTTTTGAAAGCTTGCCAAATTAAATGGTGATGATGAAAGTGCTTGTGAACATGACTGACGACCTGGCCAGTTGTCGATTGGGGTTTGCCGGTATCAATTAACCAACCATGAAAATTTTGCATGGCGAGCGGTTCGATGGGTTTTCCTTGTTGAAAACGGATTAAGCCGCCTTTAAAAATCGTGGTGGTATCTAATCCACTAGACTGTCCATGTTGAAAGGATTCAATTTTTTGCGCTAGGGTAAGCAGATCTTCTTCAATAATCGGTTGTTGATGATGGACGAAAAGGCTGTGCAATAGGCTAATAATAATCGATGCAGAACTGCCAAGCCCTTTCCCGCTAGGGATTTTAGACTGGATTTGGATGCTCCAATGCCCTTTTTTAAGCGGGTGGTGCGTGTGAAAAAAATAAAGGCTTAATAGCACAAGATCCATAGGGGTTCTGCAAACGGCTTGGATCGCAAGGGCATTTTTTTCATAGAGTGCATATCGAGATTGGATGTCGATAATATGATGTTGCCATTCTGAAAAAGAATAACGGTGTTTGATTTGGTAGTCACACAGCTCAATATTGAAATCCAATTCCGCTGGAAGGGTGGGAGGGGTATAGGTCATTTCACACTGGGTAAAAAAATTGACTGCCATGCTTAATGCAGGCGAGCCGAACAATACAGCATGTTCACCAGTTAGAATTAATTTTGCAGGCGTGTGACAACAAGTTCTCATTGGCATTATTCTTAGGGTTTACGACATTATAACGTAGGATTCTAGTCCATATTAGAAACATTTTGGCGTGCGATATTCACAATCTTTGCACATTATCATTTTGTAAAAAAACTATCTTGAATCCCACAGTGTCGTTAATGAATCGATAACGATATGACCACAGGGGTAATGTTGTTCGCCTGTGGCACAATCAGAAAAAATAGTGAACAAACTAAATAGGAGTGGTTACGAAAATGGGGTATCTTAAAGCAATGGGCGCTTCAATGGTAATGGCTGCAACAATGGCTGTACTACCACTGCAAGCTCAAGCAGAAGAGCCGATGGTGGTTCAGGTGAACAGAATAACTTCGGAAGTTGCCAGTACCATTGCCAAAGCATCAATGGATGCTTGTCGAAAAATGGGCATTTCTATTTCGGTCACGGTTGTTGATCGTAATGGCATTCCTCAGGTGCAGATGCGCGATACGATGGCACCCCCGGTTTCTTGGGGAATTAGTCAAAAGAAGGCTTATACTGCTGTGATGTTTAATGCAAAAGGGTCTCAACTTGAAAGTCGCGCTTCGAGTCCTTTGCAAACCCTGGGTGAGAGCTTGGCGTTTATGGCGGGTTCGGTTCCGATTAAAGCTGGTGGTAAGTTGTATGGCGCGGTTGGTGTCAGTGGCGCGCCTGATGGGATGGATGACGAAAAATGTGCCACAGCCGGTTTGGATGCGGTGTTGATGGATTTAGAAATGCAGTAAGTTTCTGATAAAGCGTTGTTTTGGAAAAAACTGGCAATTTAACGCTGTTTGGGTATAATTCTCTCTCTTATTTAGAGAGGTGTCTGAGCGGTTTAAGGAGCACGCCTGGAAAGCGTGTATAGGTTAATAGCCTATCGAGGGTTCGAATCCCTTCCTCTCTGCCAGTTTTATCAATTAAGCCCGCTGTTGCGGGTTTTTTTGTGTCTAAATAAATGCGAAGTGAAATTTAGTTTACAATCATAAAATATTTTGCAGAATCTTGGTTAGGGGTCTTTATTTGCTTTTAAGGATGTTTTAAAAATTGATATGCTAAATCAAATTGCACAATTAGGCGATCTGACATTAAAGCGTTTTAACAACACTGCCAGTGTTGTTAAATTTGCGCTGTCAGTCTTTTGGCATGCTTTTTTACCCCAAAGTTATCATCCTGCCATGCGAATGGTATTGGTTAAACAAATCTACTTTACCGCTGTTCAGGTGTTGCCTGTTTTTATCTTCATCGCATTTATTTTCGGTAGTATTATTATCGGTTCGGTGATTCTGCTGGCTTCAGAACTGGGGGTGTTAAATGAAATAGGCAGTATTTTGGTTTATTTTATTTTTAACGAGTTTTCGCCATTTTTTACGGCATTGTTGGTTGCTTTGCGCTCAGGTGCAGCGGTTAATAGTGAGATTGCATTGATGCATGTTAACTATGAATTAAATGCGTTGCAGACTTATAAAATTGACCCAATTGACTATTTGTTTTTACCGAGAATTTTAAGCGGTGTTATTAGTGTTACTGGGTTGGCGATTGTTTTCTCGGTTATTATGCTGGTGAGTGGCTATGTGTTTTCAGTATTTTTTTTGCAAATGGAATTAATTAGTTACTTACGTATTTTATTAAATGCAGTGTCTTTGGATAATATTTTGATGTTGTTGCTAAAAAGCATGACGTTTGGTTTCTTTATAATGTTGCTGCCAATTCACAGCGGATTGAAAACGGGCAGTTGTTATAGTGATATTCCCGTTGCTGTTTTAAAAGGCATGGTGAGCTTATTTGTGGCGCTTTTTGTGATTGAGGCGGTGTCATTGCTGATATGGCTAGTGTAAAATTTTTCAGACGTTATGCCGAAATGGAAGCGTGGATAAATAACCACCCTGAGGGGATAATCGTCTCTGATAAAACCCCTTTGCTGGCTAATTTGACGATGAAGGAAAATATTGCGTTAATTGATGAAGTGCATCGCTTAATGCCTGTTCAGGAATCACAGCAACGGGCTAGCAGTTTATTGGCGAAGTTGAATTTAACCACGATTGAAGAAAAGCGAGTTGGTACTTGTTCAGATTTGGAATTATTTGCTACGATGTTGTTGCGAGCAGAGCGGATGCCCAGAGAGGCCATCTATATTGTGTTACCGTTGTTATTATTGGGACACGCAGATGCGATTGAGCAGACTTTGGCGCTTCTAACCTTATTGGATAGTCAGAAAGATATTTTTATTCTAGAACTGACCAGTAACCGAGTGCATTATCAAGGACAAGCATGTCATATTTCAGACTGAAATTAGCGGTGGGTTTGTTTATGTTGACCCTGGGGGCGGTGACGTTAGGGTTAACAGGTTACTTACTTTTTCAAAAAGGGGTGTTTGCCCAAAAGTATCATTTCCATTTTACAACACCCAGCGCACAATCTTTTAAAGTGGGGATGCCGTTATTGTTATCTGGATTTGAAGTAGGGTATATCGATGATATTCATTTAACGGAAACGGGTCAGGTCAATTTGCGTTTTTATGTAAACGAGATGAATCGAAAGTGGATCACTGAGAATAGCCGGCTTATGCTAAAAAAACCGTTGATTGGCTCGCCTTATATTGAAATTCTTTCTGATCGAACATCACCCCTTTTAGAAGAGGGTCATGAAGTTGAGATGACTGTGAGTGATGATATTAATGACATTATTATTAAATTGGAACCGACGGTTAATCAATTGATAGCGATAGTGGCGGATTTGTCGTTAATTACGCACCAAATTTCTAATCCTGATGGCGCCTTGTTTCAGACGCTCAATCATTTAGAAGTGATTATTCGGGATTTAAAGGAAAGTCCTTCATTTGTTTCAAGCCTAACGGGGAATCCCGAAGATGGTCAAACCTTATCGGATACCTTGAATAGAACCCAGGCGTCGATTGAAACGTTACAACAAACCATTTTAGGGGTGTCAGGCCTGGTCGAAAATTTAAATGAGACGATTGTGTTACCCTCAAAAGATATTATGGTGCAAGTTTCGACGATTCTGACGGATGTGACCCTTAAACTCAATACATTGGAAAGTACGGTTCAAGCAGTCGGTGGAACGGATCAAGATATTTTGATTTTAAAACAACAGTTGTTGAAGAGTGTAGAAAAAGTCAATCAACTGATTGATAAGGTTGATTATATGATGCAAGATGAAAACTCGAATCGTTTGGAGTTGCCTTAGATGAAAAGCAGGCTGTCAATTGTGTTAGGGGTTTCGATAGCGGTACTGTCGGGCTGCTCAATTAAGTTTACGCAACCGCAAAATGCTTGGCAGGTTAAGGCGGTTTCTGCCTTTCAAAATTATCAGCAATATTATTTGGAAGGACGAGTGATTTTAGCTGACAGCGAGCGTAAAAAAGCCATTAGTCAAGCAAAACAAAGCGCCAATCTGGAAACTTTAGCGCGGGTTTATATTGCAGATTGCGCTATTCAGGCAGCGGTTCTTAGGTCGTCTGATTGTGCCTTGTATTTGCAGGTTCGTCCGTTGGTTAAGGCGCCAGAGTTGGAGGCGTATTATCATTTATTGTCTGGAGACCTCACCTTGTCAGAGGTGGATAAACTTCCGACACAATACCAAAGTTTTGCCAAGGCTTGGTTGTCTGGTAAAACTGGGGAACTGGATAAGTTGATATTGTCCATGGCATCGGTAGAGTCGCAATTGGTCGCGGCCTCTTTGGTGAAGGAAAAGCTTGCTCTAAATACGCTGAGAGATTTAATTCAAAAAACGGCTAACTATGGCTATAAGTTAGCCAGTATTCGATGGATGGAATATTTGTCGAAAAGAACGCCTGATGCATTAGAAAGTCAGCATCTTCTGCAAAAAATTGAGATATTGTCGCTGAGATATTGTCGCGAGAGCCCTAAAGGGATAAATCTCGGGTTAGAATCACCCTTGAGAAAAACGTTTGTCTTATCCCAAGGGACGAGTTTTTGAGCTATTTTTGGGTCACGGTAGGCATATCAAAAACCGGTGTCCATTCAGCACCGTTTTTAGCGGTGTCGTTATACCAAGCAGCATCCTGTAATTGAGTGCTATTCGGGTTAAGGTTGTTGGTGTCCTGGATGCCGCCGGTGCTTGGGTTGAAAACGCCATGCCCATCTGTGCCAGTTGGATCAAAGTCTTCAAATCGCCAGGCATTGGTTAGATCAAAGGTAATCGTTACCTCAAATTGACTGTCGTCAGTGACGGTTAAGTTTAGGGGTGAGGCAATATTGTAAATGTCTTGTTCGCTGCCTTGGTTGGGATCATAGTAGGTAAAACCATTGTCAATCAGTGCGTTATTCCAAAGGTCTGTGTCTCCATAGTAACCTCGGGCATGCCCCGTTTCCTGGTCAACGCCTGCTGCCCCATTTTGCGTTTCAGAACGAATGTTGCTTACATTTGAAACAATCCAGGGTTTGTCCCCGATGGCCCAACCTTTTTCAATGCCATCAGCGCCGATTAGGGTAATGTCGCCCTGGTGATGGCCTAGGTTTCCTTCAGCGCTAAAGTCATCATCACTTAAGTAGACACGAATGACTTGAGATTCCACGGGAATGTTCATTGGCATGGTAATTTGATGATAATAAATTTCCGCTGAAATACTTTCATATTCGCCATTCGGGATATCACTACTATTAATGACATAGGAATCGGTGCTTAAGTCGATAACGGTGCTATTGGTAAGGGTACCACTGTCTGGGATGAGGGCGTAGGTGGTGCCGTCTTTGTGGGTTAAGGTGGCACTTTTGAATGCCACTTTAAAGTTGGATGGTGTGATGGCTGTCCAAACTCCGCCATCCTCATCGGCGTCCTGCCCAAAGGTGGTTTCTGCTCGAGTTGTTTTGGTCGTGGTGTCATCATACTTGGCACCAATAATAAACTGTGCTGATTTTTGTTGGTCAGTGGTGTTGTTTGTTTCTGTTGTTGTGTCGCCACTACTTCCCCCGCAACTACTTAAAAGTGCAATTAAAGGAATGAAGACCATATATGGAGTGATTGAAAGTTGCATTTTGCCTCCTTGAGTGGGGGGAACGATTGATACTGAATATTTAATGACTAATTTCAGGTTTGATTAAGCTGTTCGGGGGTATGATTAATCCTGAGTAAGAATATAGCATAAAGTTAGATAGCTTGCTATAACGGCTTGCAAACACACTCAAGGTTTATATATCTCAATTGAATATCGTGTATATTGGCGGTAATATTAAGTCTAGTTTGTTTTTAATAAGAAGGGATGTAGTTATGAAAAACCGTCCATTAAAGTACTTTTTTTCTTTGTTACCCAGTTTGATGTTGGTCTCTCTAACGGTACAGGCCGCGCCGCAATATATTTCCAGTAACAAGGCTAAGGTCTTGAAAAAACCTAATTTTCAAGCAGATTTGGTAGCCGAATTGGTGAAGGGCGATCAAGTCAATGTGCTTGACCAGCAAGGTGTTTGGTTGAACGTGTCCGTCGAAAAAAAAACTGGCTGGGTGTCAAAGTTCTTAGTGAGAGAAACCCCCACCAATGATCGGGTGACAGTATTACCGGGTGATGACCAAACGGAACTAAAGGATGTTAGGCGTCGTGCCTCTGCTATTACCACTGCTGCTGCGGCACGTGGATTGGCTGCAACTGCTCGGGCAGAAGCAAGTGGTGATATCGTTGCTAATTTAGAGGGCGTTCGTTATATGGAATCCTTTAGCGTTTCGAGTCAGGAACTAGAGCAATTTAGTCAACCCTTGGTAGGAGGTCGCTAATGAAAACAGTATGGCGCGTAAGTGATTCAAAATTATTAAAGGTGGCTGTGGTCGTTTTAGGTATGGCGGTAATGTCTAATGGTATGTCTCAGCCAGAGGATAATTTTCATAAGCGACTTTTTGCATCGATTCCCGATGCACCTTACACCGAAGATGATATTGAGACAGAGATTCTATTCGGCCGAGAGTTGGCGAGTAAAGTTCTTGGAAAATACCAACCACTTCAAAATGATCAGTTAAATGCTTATGTGAATAAAGTGGGTCAGGTCGTGGCACAAATGAGCGAGCGATCTGAATTGCAATACCATTTTATCGTCCTTGATACCGATATGATTAATGCTTTTGCCGCACCCGGCGGTTATATCTTTGTTACGAAAGGGGCCTTAAATAATGTTGAAGATGAATCGGAACTGGCTGCAATTTTAGCACATGAAATTGGCCATGTTGAGTTACGACATTATGTCAAAAAAGTGCGCTTACGCAGCGAGAAGGGGAGCAAAGAGGATGGCTTAGGTGCAATTCTTTCCGGTGGTGGTCGAGCAGCCACTCAAGCCTTTAATGAAGCCTTGGATGAAACGATGGAAATACTCTTTAATAAGGGGCTGCAATCGAAAAAGGATGAGTTTGAAGCGGATCGTACCAGTGTCTTTTTGCTGGCTAATGCGGGCTATGATCCAACGGCATTGATGCGTTATTTTAATCGAATTGAAAAGAATCAATCTGTGCAGATGCAAATCTTGTCTGAAACTCACCCGCCATTAGGTGAACGGATAAATGAAATGGACACTTTAATTGAGAAAAATGGCTTATCAACCATTAACTTGGCCAAGTTACAGGAGCGTTTCAATGAATATCACTAATTTAACATTAAAAAGATCAATTTTAGTTGCCATCTCTACTATGGTGATGTCAACGCCAACATTTGCGGATGAATATCATTACAAGGATATTTTAGTGGGGGATCGGTCTGCCGGGATGGGGGGGGCTTATACTGCGATTGCAGATGATGCTTCTGGTTTGTATTACAACCCGGCCGGTGTGATTTATGGAACCAGTCCAAAAATTTCCGGCTCTGTGAATGCTTATAATTATAAGACCATTGAGTACAGTAATATTAATAGCAGTAATCATAAATGGCAGCGTAATTCCTCTGGAATGGTTGCAAATTATTTCGGCGCCACTCAGCCTTTAGGGGATGACAGTACGGTTGGTTTTTCGATCGCAATTCCTAATTATGATTTGGAAGACCAGAGTGATCAATTTACAAATTTCACGCCCAGCACGAAAGCACAAAGCCTAGGGATGACAAAAATAGATAACCAACAAATTGACTTTAATAATCAAGATACCACCACCTTGGCGGGGGTTTCTTATGCAACCGCCGTCAATAAAGACTTGTCAGTTGGTGTCACTCTTTATGGTTATATGCGCAAAAAAGAGCTGACAAACTGGCAGTATATTAAGGCTACCGGGGTTATTCCGGCAGGCCAATCTAATGCAGGTCAAAATGCTTTATTAGACGGCACTTATTACCAAAAAATTCAAACAGAAGAATTTGGTTTACAGCCACGCTTAGGGGTTATGTGGGCACCGGCTCCCAAAGTATCCGTTGGGTTAATGGCTCAAACAACCTTTATGTTGAGTCAGAATCCTGAGAGTCGAGAAAACGCAACCTATAATTTATGTACCGAAAGTGCCACGGTTGCAGGGGATTATTCAAACTGTTCAACTTATGATAACCAGCTGGATCCATTAGATTTAAGTCAGGCTGCCAGCTCAGCATTGCAGAAAAACCAAGACAATGAATTGCCGGTAGAACTCAATCTGGGCGTGGCTTATTTTGCAACCGATGCCTTGCTGTATTCTGTAGACTTTGGCTATGCTTCTAAAACAGATATTTATGAGGCAACATGGAATCTCGCCGGTGGGGTTGAGTTCTTCTTGAATCCAGCTTGGGCGGTTAGAGGGGGCGTCTATACCAATAATGCAAATACGAAAAGTGATGTGGCAACCTATAAACAAGATCATGTGGATATGATCGGTGGCGCCTTGTCTTTGTCTCGGTATACCAAGGGGTCGAATATTACGGTTGGGCTAAATTATGCTCAAGGTTCAGGTCAAGCTGACTTGTTTAATTCATCAACACGTGTACAAAATGTTTCGATTAACAGTATGAATCTGTTTATATCCACTGCAGCTTCATTTTAGAAATTGGAGAACATCAAATGAAATGCACAAAACATTTAGCTGTACTCGGGTTAGCAGGGGCTTTAATGTTTTCAGGGTGTGCTTCAGCGCTTGATAAACCCGTGAATCTTGAACCGGTTGTGGTGTCACAGCCGGGAGATTCGCGACTGAGCTGTGATCAGCTTGAGCCCAAGTTATTGTTGATTGAAAAAGCGGTACAGGACTTGTTTAAAATCAAAGAAGATCGGCAAAAGCGGGTGTTTGGTATCCAAGCAGTGACGGATATGGCGCTTGCCTTTTTATCGGGGAGCGCATCTGCAAACAATCATCTTGAACGCACAACTTTGGATGGACTGACAAAGCCAGAATTAGTGCGTATTGAAAGTCTTGCCGACCGTCATCATCAATTACTTAAAATCGCAAAAAATAAAAAATGCACATTTGTCACTAAAATGGAAAAAAACATGGCAAAATACAAGGAAATGAATTCTACAGCCGTGCCTGCGGAGGAGGGGCAGTCCTATCGCCAGCGCATAACCCCTTAGTGCTAAATAGAGGATAAACCTATGCAATTAAAAAAATTGACGCTCGCAACCCTGTTGGTTATGTCAAGTTCTGCTAGCCTTGCGGCATCAAAACCCCTTCTGACGGGGTCTAACTTAGGATATGGCCAGGCTAGTAATAATCATACCATTTTCTCTAGTACGGCAAACCCCGCTTGGATTGGTGGGAATTTACATATTGAAAATAATTTTGGTTTTGGATTAACTGGCGGATTTAGGTTTCAGCAAAAAGGGTTTGGTGAGTTGAATGATCAGTATGTGAATAACATCAAACCGATTCTAACCAAATTTGACAGTTCTTCGCAATCTGCGGTTGTTCAAGCAACAGAATTGGAGCAAGAGCTGGTCAACATGATTACCAAAGTACGGGATGACTTTTCCTTTCAATTGGATGCGCAAGGAAATCTGCCACTGGTTTTTACCCATAATAAATTAGGCGGATTTGGGCTAGAGATGTCTTTTGCAGCCTCCGGCACGGGTGGGCTTTTAAGTGATGATCGTCCGGTCACTTTCGACCCTAGCCAATTGGTTCCTACTGGGTTGAATAATACTTTTACCGATAACGACTTGGTTAATGCCTTGGATGTTAAAACGGGAATCTATCTTAAGACGGCGGTTTCAACAGAGGTAGCCTTAACCTATGGTGACGAGTTTTATCAAAACGATGACGGCCAGTTAGCGGTTGGCTTCAGAGCCAAAATGATTCAAGCCAGCTTGGTCAAGTCCGTCAATTCTTTTAAAAAATACCTGACACAAACAGCTAATAATCAAGATATTACCATTGCATCAGATCTCAGTGACCACAGTGATTTAAATGAAACTGAGAATGCTTTTGGATTAGACCTTGGTGCGCAATGGTTCGCCGAAAATTGGATGGCAGGCTTGATGGTGCAAAACATCAATAGCCCTAAATTTAATTATAACGATCTGGGGGTCGGAATCTCTAATCAAGCTTATACTGAAAAATATTTTGCCAGGCAATATGCGCTCAACGAAGCCGTTGAATTAACACCTCAAGCGCGTGTAGAAGCAGCCTATTATAGTAAAAATCGCCATTGGACGCTGTCGGGGTCAGCAGATTTAAATGATGCACCTAATCTTTTAAACCAGAAGCAACAATGGCTCTCTGTAGCAGCCGCTTATGCAACGGATGCGTCGGGTGATGAATGGTATTATGCATTGGTCCCTGACATCAGAGTTAGTTACCATTCTAATCTTGCTGGTGATAAGCGTAGCTTCTATGCCCCCGGCCTATCTTGGGGACCATTAAATCTGGATATTGCTTTTGAAGAAATGAGCGATTTATCAAAATTGGGTAACTTGGGTTCCGCAACAGATGAAACAATTGATTTGCCCAAAATGGTGCAAGTTAATTTAGGTCTAGAGTTTTATTTCTAAAAAAGGGTTGAGGCGCTTATCATGAAAAAATTATCAAACAGTTTATTTCAAAAGTCGATTATGGCCACCTCGGTTTCAGCGATATTATTGGCGATGGCCAGTTGTGGCGGTGGTGGGAGTAGTGATTCCGGATCTGTATCAACGGTGCAGATGTCGGGTGCTGTGGTAGACGATTATGTTGCTTATGCAACCGTTTATGTCGATGTCAATAAAAATGGCAAATATGATTCAGAGTTCGAACCCAGTGCCTTCACGGATAAAGACGGCTATTTCTCAGTGGCAAAAGATGGCACAAATTATTGTGAAAATCCGGCATCACGCAATTGTTTACAAGGCGATGCTTCATTGAAAGAAGGGGGGGTTATCCGAGTCGAGACGGGACGGGATTTGCTAACCACTCAGGTTTATAATGCGACCATGAGCTTGCTATTAGACAATAATACCAGCGGTTTAAAGGTGACCGCTATATCCACTCTAAATCAAGAAATTGAAAACTTGTCAAATGATGATATTCCCGATGGATTGACCAAGGCTGAATTTAAAACTAAATTTAACGACTTTATGAGCAGTTTTCTTGGGACGCAAACGCGAGCGACTGGGGAGGCACCAGATCCCAATAGCATAGATCCATTTGAGGCTAATGTGCGAAATCAAGCGCGAGCGTTTAAAATGAGTATTCATTTTCATAAATTAGCGGAAGCCATCGCACAGGCTTTTGTCAATGAAAATACTAATCCGACTACTCAGTTAAAAGATTTCTTGCCCGCTACATATCGTGCATTATTGTTAAATGCTGATTTTAGTGATGGTGAAAAAGTTGATCCACTTTCTGCGATTTCGACAAAGGCCTCATCTATTTTCAGTTTCGTGGCAACGAAAACATCGAAAACGAATCCGTTTAAAGCCAGTGAAATTAGTGAATTGAACAAGTATCTAAACTGTGTCCTGGCAGTTTCAGAAGATAAAACTAGTTATAGTGATAATGCGGGCAATTGTAATGTAAGCCCATCAGCATCGCCAACATTGGCAGAATTGAAAAAGAGTTTATTTAGTGCAGAGGTTGCTAAAGACGTGGCATTGGAGGATAACTCTACTGACCGGCTTAAAAATGCAGTTGCCATTAGAACCGATAATACCTTTGATTATACTTCTCGAGACTTTACAACTACTTTAGCAAGTGCCAAAAAAACTGCCAGTGGTGCTTTTAATCCAAATATTGGGACGACCAAAGTCTTTGAGGCCTTCGGAGGCAAAAATTTAAAAATAGCCAATCAAACAAATGGCTTCCGCTTTTTCTTCCAGTCAGATGGGACGGTTTCTGTTTGTCAAAAAGAAGAAAATCAATATAACTTAATTAAGGGGAGTTACGCCCAAGATCCTAATCAGAAGTTTGTTGCTTACATTAATGTACTGGGCAGTACTTATACTTTAAAGAACTTGGAACCAACGGGAGTGAGTGAATGTAGTGGCGCGACTTCCTCATGTATCGCCACTTCTTATCGGTCATTGGAAACAAATGAATATGTACAAGAGTTCTTTGCAGATTCATTCGATTTGACTTCAACAATAACCAAGGTGCCAACGACGACTGAGCAATGTAAAACGGTATTCTAGAATAGCGTCTTAGTCGTTTTTATACGGGTTTATACTCGAAAGAACCGCGCCCTTTGTAAATAAAGGGCGCGGTTTTTTTATGTATTAGCGGTGTGATCTAACAGATTTTTTTATAATAACGGATATCGTTTTGGATAGCGGTTAGCCGATAGGGACCAAGGTTATTTTTAGCGAAGGTAATGTTATTTTGGCCTAAAGAGTCGGTGTGATAGAAGTCTAAATAGGTTTGATAGTCTAATGCTTGCCGATCTGCAATTTGCTGTTGATGGCTTTTTGTCATTAAGTATTTTTGATAGTTAGGTTGAATCAATCCACTAAAAAATTCTGCAACACAACCTGATCCATAACTAAAAAAACCAAATCGTTTTTGAGTGAGATCTTGATTTGAATTGTCTAAAAAAGAACAAAATCCGATAAATAAAGAGGCACTATAACTGTTTCCAACCAAACGATTGTAGACTTGGCCTGGCTGTGTTTGTCTTTTAAAGGTGTCATCAGAAACCGAAATCGCTACTTTTTTAATCAAGGTTTTATGCGCTTTTTCAGTCATTCTTGAGAAGGGTATGTGATAGCAAAACGCATCAATCTCTTCAAAGGTTCGACCTGTCTCCTCGGTAAAGTGTTCCCAGGCGTGTTTTAAACTGTTTAAATAGACTTTCGTTGAATATTTACCATCGACTAACGCGGTCATCCGGTGATTGGGTCGCCAAAAATCCATCACATCTTCTGTGTAGTAACCTGATCCGGCTTCAATGGTTAAAATTCGTGGGTTCTCTGTTACTAACATTGCAACTGCGCCACATCCTTGTGTGGCTTCTCCGGAAGAATCCACATCATATTTGGCGATATCCGCAGCGATCACTAAAATGGTTTCTTTAGGGTTAGCTCTCACCATGGTGGTGGCCATTTGTAAGGCAGCCGTGCCGGCATAACAAGCATGCTTGAATTCAACAACACGACAACGATTCGGTAAATCAAGCAGTCCATGCAAAAAAGCACCCGCGGATTTAGATTGATCTACGCCGGATTCGGTGGCAAATAACACAGCGGTAATTTGTTTTTTGTCGATTTGATCTAATATAGGCGCCGCTGCTTTTGCAGATAGGGTAACAATGTCTTCATCCGGGGGGGCGATTGACATTTTTTCTTGGCCAATGCCAATTAAATATTTGTTTGGGTCAGTGCCTTTTTCCTGCGCATAGGTTTTCAGATCCAAATAATAGTTGGAGGTTGCAAAATGAATTAAGTCGATTCCCACTTTCATCTAATAAAACAGTCTTCTGTTACGACTCAATTAAAGAGTCGTTTAAAAATAAATTCGCCAAGGTTGGCGCGCCAAGTAAGAATTGCGCTGTTCGAAATTCTTGATGTAGTTGTTGTATTGTTTCAAAAGTTGCTGCCGTTGATGCCAAAGCAGGCTTTAGTAATGGCGACGCGACGCCACAAATTTGACCGCCCATTATAACCGATTTCACCATATCTATGCCATTGCGAATCCCCCCGCTGGCAATAAAGTTCGCCTGATTTTGATAAGCGCGCGCTGCGATTAAGGCTTGGGGGGTTGTCAGTCCCCAGTCTTGAAACAGAACGCCAATCTGTTTGTCCGATTTGTTTGAACTACGATTGGCTTCGATTCGGCTCCATGAAGTGCCCCCTCTGCCGGCTAAGTCAAACCATTGAATGCCGGCATCCAGCCCCAGTTGGATATCTGCAGCTGAAAGTCCGCAGCCAACTTCTTTTAGGATAACGGGTACAGGCAGGGTATCAACCAGTCGTGCAATTTTTTCGGCAAGGTGTGCAAAGTTGGTATCCCCTTCGGGCTGAATGACTTCCTGAAGCGGATTAAGATGAAGATAAAGTGCATCTGCTTCAAGGGTGTCAATCATCATTTTTGCTTGATCCGCGCCAAATCCATAATTTAATTGCACTGCGCCCATATTCGCAATTAAGGGGATGGAAGGGGCGAGTTGTCTGAGTTGAAAACTGCCTAAAGCGGCTTTGTTTTCAATCATTGTTCGTTGTGAACCGACAGCCATTGCCACTTTACCGGCTTCCGCCGCTTCCGCCAGATGTCGGTTAATGTCGGTGAGTTGATGAGCGGCACCGCCAGTCATGGAGGAAATAATGAGCGGAAAAGATAATTTTTTGGATAAAAAAACGGTTTGACTGTCGATGGCTTCAAAGTCACATTCGGGCAACCCTCTGTGTGTCAGCTTAATCGCATCAAAGCCTGACTGGTTACGTTCAATCAGTTTATCCTTAAGGATCCAGTCAATGTGATCGTGCTTGCGTTGAGTGATATTGGTGTGGCTCATGGTTTTATGCTGAATGGCTTTGACGTTCGAGTCGAAGGTGGGCATTCATGAGCTCTCCCGGGTTGGTTTGTGCTGCCAATAGCGATAATTCACCGCACAGCGCTGTTGCGCCGGCGATACAAGCGAGTCGTCGGGAATTTTCACCAGGCCTGGCGGTTTTTTCAGCACACTTTAGTTGTTGAAGGTTGTCGAGTACAAAATCAAGGCCTTTACCATTTCCAACCGTTCCCACAATTAAATTTGGAAGGGTTGTCGAGAAATATAAGTCCCCTTCGGGTGTGAGTTCGATGTGATTAATGGCTTGAGAGCCTTCAACAATATTGGCGGCATCCTGACCCGTCGCCAAGTAAAATGCCAGTAGCATATTGGCAACATGTGCATTGGCCGTTCTGAGGCCACCTGAAATGATGCTGCCCAATAAATCTTTTTTGATGTGAAGATCCACAATGGCTTCCGGGGTGGTTTTTAAAAATCGTTTGACCAGTTTTTTGGGAAGGGTTGTTTCACACACCACATTTTTACCGCGACCGAGAATGCCATTGACTGCAGAAACTTTTTTGTCGGTGCAGTAATTACCGGAAATAGAGATATATTGTAAGTCAGGATGTTGCTCAAGAATCCAAGGAATGAGTTTATCTGCCGCGTTGGTCACCATATTGTGACCTGAGGCATCGCCTGTGTTAAATTCCAGTCTCAAATACAGTAGCTTGCCGACAATTTGACTATTAATCTCCAGTAATTTGGCATAGTGGCTGGATTGAGAGACCACTTGTTGCAAACGTGATTGCGCAGATTTTATTTGCTGGCTTTTTTGTAATGCAATGGTGGCATTGGGCGCTTCCAGTAGAATCGAGCGTGTCATGCGTTCATCAATAATAGTGACACGAATACCGCCGGCATGATGTGTTATGCGTGCACCGCGAGCTACCGATGGCCATAAAGGAGTTTCGTAGGTGGCTAAAGGGACACAAATGTGATCGTCTACGACATCGCCAATCAGTTTGAGTGGGCCGACGGATCGCATGGGGATTTGCGCAAATGCTGTCTGATTTGAAGTGGGTGATTCATTTTTCATATTCGGGTATTATATGCGAACTTGATTAGAATTTGATTGAAAAGTGAACGCCGCAACTTGGCGAAATTTTGGCGAAATAATATAGGAAACCATGATGGCATTAGCAAGCGCAAGACATATTTTAGTTAAAACGGAAGCAGAAGCATTGGCATTAAAAGCTCAGATTGAAGGCGGAGAAGATTTCGCACAGATCGCTAAAGCACATTCACAATGTCCGTCCGGAAACAGTGGCGGGGATTTGGGGCAGTTTGGGCCTGGTATGATGGTGCCTGAGTTTGATAAAGTGTGTTTTTCGGCCGACGTGGGTTCATTGGAAGGGCCAATCAAAACCCAATTTGGCTATCACTTGGTTGAAGTGACTGAGCGTACTGAATAACCTGGGGCTTGATGAGAACCTTTTTTGTCGGTAAATTTTACCAGGCCTGGTGGTTTATGCTCACATTGATGGTATTGGGTAAGGAGTTGTCATGCGACATTTTTTCTCCGCAATAATTCTCTTTGTGGTTAGTAGCACGCCAATGGCGCAAGCGGCGGTTAGCCAAGCTGCTGTTGCTATGCCGGATCAATACAGTGCTGAAGTGGCACAGCAAATTCTGATCTCGGGTGGCCATGCCGTCGATGCAGCTGTCGCAGCCGCTTTTGTGTTAGCGGTTACCTATCCGGAGGCCGGGAATTTAGGTGGGGGAGGCTTTATGACGTTGGTTGATAAAGCCCAACCTTACTTTTTAGATTATCGTGAAAAAGCCCCCTTGGCTGCGCATCGAGATTTGTATTTAGATGCTCAGAAGCAGCCGGTTCGGTATCAATCTTTAATCGGACATCAAGCTTCAGGGGTTCCCGGAACCGTGATGGGGTTGTGGCAAGCGCATCGAAAATTTGGCCGCTTACCTTGGGCAGATTTACTGGATCCTGCCATCAAACTGGCTGAAAATGGCTTTCAAGTTGCAGATGCACTGGCTAAAAAAGCCAAATGGTATCAGTCTTACCTTGCTCAAAAGCCCAAAAAGATTCATCAGCCGCTTAATTTTAAGCAATATTTTGGTGGCATTAAGCCGGGTAAGTCTTTTGTTCAGCCAGAACTGGCGGCAACCTTGAAGCGACTGGCTAAAACGGGTCCTTATGATTTCTATTTTGGCAAAACGTCTGAGTTGATTTTGGCTGAAATGAAAGCCCATAATGGGTTGATTTCAAAGCAAGATTTAGCCAATTATCAGGCCGTTTGGCGTCAACCTGTCTTGGCCGCTTGGCGAGGTCGTCAGGTTGTTTCTGCACCGCCACCGAGCTCTGGCGGAGTGGCTTTGGTTCAGTTGTTAAAAATGAGCCAAATATTGCAAAATGATTTTCAAGTAGCGGTGATTAATGGCGAAAAGGCCGATTTTCCGGAAGCCGCAATTCGCGCACACTTTTATGCAGAATTATCAAAAAGAGTCTATGCGGATCGTGCAGCCTATCTAGGTGACTCAGATTTTGTTAAAGTACCCCTAGCCATTTTGACGTCAGATGCTTATAGTTTAAAAAGAGCTGAATCTGTTAATCTGGAAGCGATTTCAGCAACCGATGAGATTCAACCAGGCCTGGCTGAATCGCATGATACCACCCATTTTTCGATCATTGATGGGCAGGGTAATGCGGTGTCTAATACTTATACCTTAAATATGCCGTTTGGTAACGGGGTTGTGGTAACCGGTGCCGGGTTTTTAATGAATAATGAAATGGATGACTTTAGTCTCAAACCGGGTGTAGCCAATGCTTTTGGGGTTATCGGAGGTCAGGCCAATGAGATTGCACCGGAAAAGCGGATGTTGTCTTCTATGTCCCCCACCATCGTCATGAAAGATCAACAGGTTGAAATGGTGGTTGGCACGCCGGGCGGCAGTTCGATTATCACCTCGGTGTTTCAAACCCTTGTGAATGTTGTGGAACGGGATATGTCTGCACAACAGGCGGTTGATGCCCCAAGAGTCCATCATCAATTATGGCCAAAAAATCTGATTCAGTATCACCCGGATTTAGACGGTGCCACCGAAGACGCACTGACCATTATGGGCTATCAGCTCAAACGCAGCGCATATTTAGGCGATGTGCAATTAATTGTGCGGCAATATGGTGTGTTGCAGGCCGCTTCGGATCACCGTGGTCGGGGGGTGTCTAAGGTGTTTGATATTGCAAAATAAGCGCTTGATCAGCATCAAATCGTGATGGCAGCCACAATTCAATCATGGAATGTGGTGGGTGTATTTATAATCGAGACCTTTACACTGGGTGGCTAGACGAATAAAAAGTTTTCCGCATTTTTGTTTCGTGTCCCACTCCTGCAAAGGTTTCTAATCATTTTAAACAGTTAAATTCGGAGAAAAATAGTGTCTTTACAGAAAACCGAAGTGGATGCGATTGCCCGTTTGGCAGGCATTTCAGTGGATCCAGCTGAAGGTGAACAATTAACGGCAAAATTGTCCAATGTGTTGGCGATTTTTCAGCAAATGCAGGCAATTGACACAAATGGCATTGAGCCAATGGCACACCCTCTAGATCAAGTTCAGCGATTAAGAGAAGATTGCATCACGGAAACCAATCATCGCGAAGCCTATCAATCCTTAGCGCCTAAGGCTGAAAACGGTCTGTATCTCGTCCCACAAGTGATTGATTAAGCATAAAGAGACTTTGTAAATGCATACGTTATCCATAAAAGAAATGAGCGATAAGCTCCAAAAGCGTGAAATCACCAGTGTCGATTTGACACAACACTATTTAAATCGAATCGATCAATATGATCCTACTTTAAATGCCTATGTAACCGTCACGCCAGAATTGGCATTAGAAATGGCAAATCAAGCAGATGCTTTGTTGGATGCCGGAAAAGGACACCGGTTGACCGGCATTCCGATTGCCCATAAAGATATATTTTGTAGTTTGGGGATTAAAACCACCTGTGGCTCTAAAATGTTGGACAACTTTATTTCTCCTTATGATGCGAAAGTCGTCGAAATGACGCGTGAATTAGCGATGCCGATTTTGGGGAAAACCAATATGGATGAGTTTGCAATGGGCTCTTCCACCGAAAGCAGTTACTATGGCGCGACCTTGAATCCTTGGGATCATCAAGCGGTTCCGGGGGGATCCTCCGGGGGCGCAGCAGCGGTCATTGCCGCAGGATTAGCGCCACTGGCAACCGGGTCAGATACCGGGGGGTCGATTCGACAGCCCGCATCCTTTTGTGGGATTACCGGGATCAAACCGACCTATGGTACGGTTTCTCGTTATGGCATGATCGCCTATGCGTCCAGTTTTGATCAAGGGGGCGCCATGACGCGATCAGCACAAGAAGCAGCTTGGTTACTGCAAGTGATGGCCGGGTTTGATGAGCGCGATTCAACCAGCCTGGAGCAGGATGCAGCTGATTTTTCACAACAATTAGGCCAATCTATAAAAGGCTTAAAAATTGGTGTGCCAGCTGAATATTTTGAATCCGGTTTGGATGCCAGTGTCGAACAAGCCGTGCGGACGGCTTTGTCCGAGTATGAGGCTTTGGGGGCAGAGCTGATTTCGGTGAATCTGCCAAATAAAGATTTGGCGGTGCCCGCTTATTATGTATTGGCGCCCGCTGAAGCCTCCTCCAATTTGTCACGATTTGACGGGGTTCGTTATGGCTATCGTTGTGACAACCCACAAAGTTTAGAAGATCTTTATCATCGATCTCGCTCAGAAGGATTGGGCGCCGAAGTGAAACGCCGTATTATGGTCGGTGCTTATGTGTTATCCGCCGGATATTATGATGCCTATTATCTCAAGGCGCAAAAATTGCGTCGTATGGTTCGAGATGACTTCACAAAAGCGTTTGAAAGCTGTGATGTGATTATGGGTCCTGTTGCACCCACCCCCGCTTTTAATATTGGTGAAAAATCAGATGATCCTGTCAGTATGTATTTGGCAGATTTATATACCATTCCGGTTAATTTAGCAGGACTGCCGGCCATGTCGGTGCCGGCAGGGTTTGCAAAAGGTCGTCCTGTCGGGTTGCACTTGATTGGCCCATATCACAGCGAGGCCGCTTTGTTGAATATTGCCCATCAATATCAGCAAGTGACCGACTGGCATTGTCAGATGCCGGCAACCTATAAATAACGGAGACAGCAATAATATGACTTGGGAAGTTGTGATCGGGTTAGAGATTCATGCTCAATTAACCACAAAAACAAAGATTTTTTCCGGCTCGCCAATTGCCTATGGTGCAGAGCCGAATACACAAGCCAACTTATTGGATTTGGGCATGCCGGGGCAATTGCCCGTGCTCAACAAGGCCGTGATTCCAAAAGCCATCCAATTTGGTTTGGCGATTGGCGCAGACATTGGTCGGCGTTCAATTTTTGACCGTAAAAACTATTTTTATCCGGATCTACCGAAAGGCTATCAAACATCCCAGTTTAGTTTTCCGATTGTCGATAAAGGGGGGGTGGTTGAAATTGAGGTAGACGGTGAAACGAAGAAAATTGGTGTGACGCGTGCCCATTTGGAAGAGGATGCCGGTAAATCCTTGCATGATGCTTTTCCCGGGCAAACGGGCATCGACCTAAATCGTGCCGGAACGCCTTTATTGGAAATCGTTTCCGAGCCGGATATGCGTTCTGCTAAAGAAGCGGTGGCTTATGCCAAAAAGGTTCATGAATTGGTGCAATATTTAGGCATCTGTGATGGCAATATGCAAGAAGGCTCTTTCCGTGTGGATTCTAATGTGTCTATTCACAAACCGGGCACACCTTTTGGGACGCGAGCCGAGTTGAAAAACATCAACTCATTTAAGTTTATTGAGCAGGCCATTGAAATTGAAATTGACCGTCAGATCGAAATTTTGGAATCCGGTGGCAAGGTGGTTCAAGAGACCCGTTTATATGATGCCGATAAAAATGAAACCCGTTCAATGCGCGAAAAAGAAGAGGCAAATGATTATCGCTATTTTCCTTGTCCTGATTTATTGCCAGTTGTGGTTGCGCAAGCAGACATTGATGCGATTCAAGCGGAAATGCCGGAGTTGCCCGATGCGAAACGTGCGCGTTTTGTTTCACAGTTTGAATTGTCAGAATATGACGCCGCATTTTTAGCGGGTTCTCGGGCAACTGCCGATTATTTTGAAGCGGTTGTTGCTTTAACCAAAGCGCCGAAAATTTCAGCGAACTGGGTGATGGGCGAGCTTTCAAAATCACTTAATCAGCATGACTTAACGATTGATGCGTCTCCCGTGACGGCTGCTCAGTTGGCTGGGTTAATTAATCGTATTCAGGATGGCACCATTTCCGGCAAGATGGCCAAACAGGTGTTTGATGCAATCTGGTCTGGTGAGGGCGATGCCGATACCATTATTGCTGCAAAAGGTTTGCAGCAAATTACCGACGTGGGTGCCATTGAAGCACTGGTCGATGAGGTGATTGCCAATCATACCGATCAAGTAACGGCTTATCAAAACGGTCAAGAAAAAATGTTTGGTTTTTTTGTGGGGCAGGTCATGAAAGCATCAAAAGGGCAAGCTAACCCGGCACAAGTGAATCAGCTCTTGAAGCAAAAGTTGCAAAACCCTTAAAAGACTACGTAATACACCATAAAACAACCAGGCCTGGAGGTTTTGGATGGTGTAGATAAATTTAAAAAAGACTTGAAAGTCTATAGAAAAACCTTATATTACTTATTAACAATTGTTATTGTGATGGCAATGTTTAAAAATAATTCAATGGAGAGTTAAGTCAATGAAACGTATCGGTTTATTCTTATTAACAAACATTGCAGTATTGGCCGTGGCGATGCTGATGATGAACTTGTTAGGGGTTGGTAATTATATGCAGGGCACCAATCTCGATTTAGGCAATTTATTTGCCTTTGCTGCGATATTTGGCTTTGCGGGCTCTTTTGTGTCATTAGCGATGTCTAAATGGATCGCAAAAATGTCAGTGGGTGCTCAGGTCATTACGCAACCTAGAAATGCTGACGAGCAATGGTTAATGGACACGGTTGGTCGTCACGCTGAGAGAGCGGGCATTAAAATGCCGGAAGTGGCAATTTACGATTCACCTGAACCCAATGCCTTTGCAACCGGGATGACTAAAAATTCATCTTTGGTGGCCGTTTCCTCGGGGCTATTGCGTAGTATGCGTCAAAATGAAGTGGAAGCCGTCTTAGCTCATGAAGTGGCGCACGTTGCAAATGGTGATATGGTGACCATGGCCTTGTTACAAGGAGTCTTGAATACGTTTGTGATTTTCTTTGCGAAAATTGTTGCTTACGTTGTGGATCGCGTTGTGCTGAAAAATGAAGAAGCAGGTCATAGTTGGACCTTTATTATTGTGGATATTGTGGCACAAATTTTATTTGGTATTTTGGCCAGTATTGTGGCTATGTGGTTCTCGCGTCGTCGTGAGTTTCATGCCGATAATGGCGGAGCCTACTTAGCGGGAAGAGAAAATATGATTGCGGCATTACAACGTTTGCAAACCATGCAACCGGGCGAATTACCCGACCAAATGGCCGCGTTTGGGATTTCAGCCAAAAAATCAAGCTTTGGCGATTTATTCCGCTCACATCCACCGCTAGAAGATCGTATTGCTGCCTTGCGTGCCACCACGGAAGATCAATTAAAAATTGCATAATCTTCTGAGCAGTATCTAAATCCCCTTGATTGATTAAAACCCCTTTATTGGGGTTTTTTATTGTGTAACATTTAGATAAATGGGAGGGTATTAATAATCAGTTGGTTGTTGCTGATGGTCTTGAGTACAATATTAACTTGGCATTGTATTTGTTATGCTTTGTGTCTTGGTAGTCGTTGGGATTTAAATATATGAATGATTTTGTTGCACAGGTATTAAGAATAGAGGGTATTGCCCAAGCGGTTCACCTCACTAAGCGGACTGTGCGGAACCTCTATGAGGCAGATTATCTATCGACAGGTGATGTCATCGTGTTGGCGGATCATGCCACAGTGGTATTGGCTATGAATAATGGCCACCATTTTTTATTGGATGAGACAAGCTCTTTTATGAGTCAATACCACAGCGTTTTTATTGAGGACTTAGTCGCAGCCACTTCCAGTCATGACGAAGTCAATGAGACGCCGAAAGAACCGATTCCGGAAAGCATCGCAAAACTCCTTGAAGAAAGCTATATTTCCTCCAATATCAAAGCCTCTTTGGAGGGTTGGGTCAGCTCTGCTATTGAGCCGGCTGAGATAGTGTCTCGTCATATTGTCAATGTTGATGCGGTTAATGATTTCAGGGGGTTAACTTTACCGATTCCGTTTGATGACCCGAAGATGGAGGTGCTTACTCAAGAGATACTCGGGGCGGTGACACTGAATTTGACAGGGTTAGATCAAGTGTCAGAGGGAAGTCTAGCTAACTATACCTTGAGTTTGTCCAAGCCTCCTGTAACCCCGTTCACAGTCGTTTTATCAGTCGGTAATGTTGAAACAGATGACGAAGATTATGATGCACCCACTTTATCAGTCATCTTTGCACCTAACCAAATGGTCGCGACTTTCGGTATTGAAGTGCGATTGGATAAAGTGGTCGAAGGTGAAGAGCGTTTTGAGGTGGCGGTAATACAAACCCATGGCGGAGGGTTTGAGCAAGATCCAGTTTTGCCATCATCAATTTTGACAACGATTATTGGTGAGGGAACGGCTAGCAGTCGTTCTTTGTTACCGCAATTGATGGAGTCTGAATCTATGGATGGGTATTTCAGTTATACCCAGAGTTCGCAGGAGGGGGGCGTTTCTAAATTAATGATTTCTTCTGGTTATGACGCCAACAATCTCGAAACCATACAGTTTTTGGTCAATGACATGACTAAAAACGAATGGATAGAAGAAGACGTTACCCTAGTGGAACATTAAAAACAGCCAGGCCTGGTTATATTTCTCTTATCTGAGCCTGGATTGGGCTTCGGCTTGAATGCGTTTAATCATGTGGTAAAGTCCGGTGGAACGATTTGGAGAGAGGTGTTGAAGTAATCCAATCTCTGCTAAAAAATCTAAAGGGGCATCCACAATTTCTTGTGGCGTTCGTCCGTTATAAATTCTTAATAACAGTGCAATCAGTCCGGATACGATGGCGGCATCGGACATGGCCTGCATATAAAGCCGACCGTCCTTTTCGGTAATTTCAATCCATACTTGCGATTGACAGCCGTGAATACGGTTGGCTTCCGTTTTAGATTCTTCCGGCATTTTTTGTAATTGTTTTCCCATATCAATCAAATACTTATAGCGATCTTTCCAGCTTTCAAAGTGAGTGAAGCGCTTGGTTAAATCTGCTTGGACGTCGCTTAGTGTCGGTAATTTAGCATCTGTATTCATAAATAACTCTTTGAAAGAAATAGGGGTTGTATTTTAACAAAATCTATTAGCCAGCAGGGCGTTGCTTTTGAATTTCACTGTTATCGTAAAATGTAGTTGATAGGGACTTGAATGCGCATGGGGTTTTTGGGCATCTGCGGTGGAAAAGGTAAATATTGATAAGCCATACGCTTGCGAATAATATCCAGTGCCGCTTGATTCAGTAACGGATGGTTGCTTGGCTGAATGAGTTTTAATTGTTGAATTTGGCCATTGGGGTGAAGGGTAAATTGCAAAATCACATCGCCTTGTTGTAAGCGACGTTTTGCCCTGCGGGGGTAATTTTTTTGCGCTAAACGACTTAGGTGTTGAGCAAGCTGTTGGGTGTATTGTAATTCCGCTTTCTCTGCGGCTTCAGCCACTGACTGTTGGGCGAGTTGTTGTTCAATATCGGGCTTAGGTTCAGGCTTGGGTTCAGGCTTGGGTTCAGGCTTGGGTTCAGGCTTGGGTTCAGGCTTGGGTTCAGGCTTGGGTTCAGGCTTGGGTTCAGGCTTGGGTTCGGGCTTGGGTTCGGGCTTGGGTTCGGGCTTGGGTTCAGGCTTGGGTTCGGGCTTGGGTTCAGGCTTGGGTTCGGGCTTGGGTTCGGGCTTGGGTTCAGGCTTGGGTTCGGGCTTGGGTTCAGGCTTGGGTTCGGGCAAACTGTTAAACATGGCTGTGGTCACTGCCACCTGGGTTTCGGGCGTGGGAAGGTTAAATTTTTGTGTGTTTAAAAAGGCGATGCTACTGGTAATCAGGACGATGTAGAGCAGTAACGTAATGAAAAAGGCTTGAATGCCATTATGCATTGTGCTTCCGAGTGAGAATATTGAGTTGGTTCAGTTGGTATTTTTTTAGCAGGTCGATCACTTTGGTAAAGGGGCCAAATTCGGCTTTTTGATCGACGCGAAGTTCTATGGGTTGATCTGGGTCAGTTTGTTGGAGTTGGTGCTCTAAGTCAGTAAAGGCGATGGGTTGATCGTTTAAGAAATATTGGTTTTCGGCGTTAATAGCAAGTCGTAAACTTAAGTTTTCGGGTGGGGTGTAGTTTTGGGTTTGTTGCGTTTCCGGTAGGTCGATATTGAGCTTGTCTTGAACGATAAAGCTGGCAGAGGTGAGGACAATTGCCAGCAGAACCAGCATGACATCAATCATGGGGATGACATTGATTTGATCGAATCGCTTCATTATTATCAGGTTAGCTTGATATTGATTGCTGTGCGTAAAAGCGCAGTTCAATGACTTCAGTTTGGCGAACCAAACCATTATAGATAATAATGCTGGGGATCGCTAAGGCAATTCCACCCGCTGTTGCTTTTAAAGCCAGTGCCAGTCCCATCATAATTTGACCGGTTTCTATCTGGTTATTGAGCCCGAGTTCATAAAAAGTAATGAGGATGCCTAATACGGTTCCCAATAGTCCAACATAGGGCGCATTAGAGCCAATGCTGGCAATGGTGGTTAAGTTATTGGTGGTGGCGACCTTGAGTTCGTGGATAGAGTTATAATCATTGAGTCGCAGCCGTGCATAGAATAGTTTACGTTCAATGGCGAGCCAAATCATAATAAAGCTCATTATGCCCAGTAAGCCAAAAATACTTATGTCTAAATAGGTTTTAAGAAGATCCACTCTGTTTTGCCAATGTAATGAATTTGAAAGTAACAATATTGTATAAGAGTCTTGTATCGAAAAATTAAGAAATCGTGAATATAAAGATAAATAATATCTATGAGACCTTTGCATGAGTGGGACGCGAAAGAAAAACTTTAACCCTTTTTATTGGTGCTGCCATCTCGTGCAAAGGTCTATCTATGAAGAATACCGGGTAAAGGGCTTGCCGTTATAAAAAATCTGTATATAATTAAAAGCTTATATTTTAAAGTAAGGAGTTATGGATGCGTGCAATGAAACGACGGATATTTTTAAAGTCGGCCTTAGGGGCTGGTGCTGGTCTAGTTGGGTTGTCGGCTTTATCCCCTTTATATGCCAGTGAACCGGATGAATTTAAAGGGCCGGATGTTCCCGATATTGACGCTGTTAAGGTGTCTGAGCATTGTTATTATGTACCCGCTTTAGGGTCGCACCCCACCCCTGAAAATTTTGGGATGTTTAGTAATCCAGGGTTTGTTGTAACAAATGAAGGGGTTGTGGTGATTGATACCGGTAGTTCGGTTCAGATTGGTGAAATGGTGTTACGGCAAATTAGAAAAGTCACCTCTTTGCCTGTCGTGAAGGTGATTAATACCCACTATCATGGAGATCACTGGTTAGGGAATCATGCTTTTGTGGCCGAAAACCCTAAACTAGCGCTTTATGCGCATCCAAGCTGCGAGAAAGTGTTAAAAAATGGCCAAGATAAGTTTTGGTTTGATTTCATGCAGAGCAATACCAATAACAAGATCACCGGTACGGTGATTACTGTACCAGATAAGCATTTTAAGGGCGGTGAAGTCTTTAAACTGGGCGGTGTTGAGTTTAAAATTCACCATTTTGGCAGAGTGCATACACAATCAGATCTGGCGATTGAAGTCACAACGGATAAAACCATGTATATGGGTGATATGGTGATGCGCCGAGTCGCAAATATGGCGGATGGTTCTTATCGCGGTTCGATTAAAGCGCTGTCTGAAATTGAAAAAATGCCCATTAATCATTTTATTCCGATGCACGGTCACCATGAAGCTGTTCAGTTGATTAAAGATGGCCGCCAATTTATGGAAACGATTTATAACAAAGCAGGCGAATATTATGAAGAGGGATTGTCTGACTTTGAAATGAAACCCAAAATTATGGCGGAGCCCTTTATGAAGAAAGTTGCCAGCCAATGGTCCGGCTATGAATCGACAATCGGCAAGTTTATTGTGATTGCGATTCAAGAGTACGAGAAGAGCCTTTTTTAAACTCACTTTTTAGTGGTTTTTTTGTTATTAACTGGTGCATTAAGCACCAGTGATAAAATCGAGTACCTTATCCAAACCGCCAAAATTGATACTGACATCGGCTTGTTGTTGAACGGCAGGTTTTGCGTGATAGGCAATGCTTAATCCCGCTTCTTTCATCATGAGTAAGTCATTTGCACCGTCACCAATTGCAATCGTTTGATCGCTTGTAATATTGAGCGTTTTACATAACTGTGTTAAAAACGCTGCTTTGGCTTCTGCGCCAACTATGTTTCCAACAACCTTGCCCGTTAAATAACCGTTGTTTTCTTCCAAAACATTCGCTAGGGTGTAATCAATATCGAGTTGTTTTTGCAGGCGATCAGTAAAAAAGGTAAAACCCCCTGATACCAGCGCAAACGCAATGTGTTGGTTCTTGAGTCCTTGTAACCAAGCTTCGGCGCCAGGGTTTAAAAAAAGTCGTTCATTAAAAACAGTTTCTAGTGCTCGCGTTTCCAAGCCTTTGAGTAAGGCAACTCTTTGTGTTAGGGAACTTTCAAAATCACACTCGCCACGCATTGCCGCATCTGTAATGGCGGCTACTTGGGGTTTTAAATTCATCATGTCAGCAATTTCGTCAACGCACTCAATACCGATCAAGGTTGAATCCATATCGCTGATTACCAGTCGAATATTTTGAGCGTTAAATCCTTTTGGAAGGGGGTTAATATCAATCCCTATTTTTTTAGACAAGGCCTTGGTGGTATCAAGACAATAGTTGGTTGTTTTAATGCGGTAATGGTTGTTGACCTTTTCCGGCCTGCCTAAAATTTCAGTAATTAACTTAATTTGATCGTGGTTTAAATCATTTTCATGAAGAATGAGTGTTGTCATTAACAAGGGTCTCTTTTTTGAATCGGCACTATTTTAGTCTTTGAGATTCGATCCTGCAAAGTTTGTTTGACGGGGGGAATAAAGAGCCCAATCCAGCCAATGGTAAATAATAGAATGCCTGTTAGAAATCGAAGGTTTGCTTGGTAACGACTCATTAAGTAACCTTGGCTGGTTACTAATTGTAAATGCCAGACTCGCAGCCCGGGCGTTTGACCATTGAGTGTCCAGAAATAGCTGAGATAAAAGTAGCTAATTGTGAGTAAATAGGTCTGAAAGGCCAGTAATTTGACAGGGTTTTGCTCAAAACCAGCGCCTTGCCAAAGGACAAAAGGGATGGCGCTGACAAACCATACGGCCAGTAAAAGCAACAAATCATAAAGGAAGGCAAATAATATTTTTATCGCAAGCATGGGTCTGTTTCTTTCTTTTAAAAAACAAATGATAATCGATCTGGCGTGTTTTTTTCGGTTAATATAATCTGAAGTCCTTTGGGATAAAGCGGTTGTTGAAAGGGGTATTCGAGCAACCCGATAGTCATTAGAGTATTTAGAGAAAATTATGAATTTGCACGATAATGGATTAACTTGGCCATGGATATTGTTTGGTTTTGCTTTTTATCTGCCTGTACTCATATGGGCATTGAAAACGGCACCTTGGTATAAGATTAAAGATAAGGCTTCACAGCACGTCTTCTTAGGAACCTCAGTGATCGTATTTCTGACATGGAATTCTGTGGCTTCGATTGGCCCGGGATTGAGCTTTCATTTGCTATTAGCCGCCTTAGTGACTTTAATGTTTGGTGCTCAATTTGCTTTGATGTCATTAAGTTTAGCGCTGGTGGGGGTGACTGTTATGGGAAATGCCGGCTGGATGGCTTTTGGCTTAAACGCACTGGTGATGGATGTTATTCCTGTGTTGATTGTTTGGGGGATTGCGGTTTGGTCTTATCGTGCTTTAGATCGTAACTTCTTTGTTTTTATTTTATTAAATGGTTTTCTGGCATCCAGTTTAAGTGTGATTGCTGCCTCTGCTGTTGCGGCGATTATTATGTCTCAAAGTGGGCTTTATGAAATTGAGGTATTAGAGAGATCTTTTATTCCCTATATTCCTTTGATTGCCATTCCAGAGGGCTTTGTGAATGGTGTATTGGTGTTGGCTTTGGTAATTATGAAACCTCAGTGGGTGAGTTGTTTTACTGATGAACAATACTTAAAAGGCAAATAAAACCGCCAGGCCTGGCGGTTTTATAAGCGCGTGGGGGTTATTTAATCCAGCCTGGTTTGAAATCTTTTCCTGCTTCATACTGAGCCATTTCGGCTTTGGCAATTTTAAGCGCTTTTTGGGCATGGAACATGGCGGTTTTATCGTCTTTTTTGGTTTTAGCTTCTTTTGCTAACGCTAAGTGATGTTCAACATAAGGTTGTTTCATTTTCTTTTGCTTGAAAACATGGTGATGGCTTTTTGCTGATGCATGAATCTTCATGGCTTCAGAAACCGTTGTATCATAAGCAGACGTTTTAACGGGTGCGTTGTTGGCGCAAGCCGACATAGACAGGGTTGCCGCAACGGCAGTGATAACGAGTAAATTTTTCATATTGCATAATCCTCCAAGGATAAAGTTGAAGCTGTATTTTTAAGTGTATAGCTCAATCTCTAATTCTAACCGATACAGAATAAAAAACAAAAATACCGCTTTTGGCAGTTTGCTGTTCAATATTCAGTGGAATGTATAAGTTATTAAGTTTACCCAGGCGCTGTCAATCCTTATAATGTACACTAATCTGTTAAAAAGCCCATTTTGGCAAGTATTTTTAGTAAAAGATATATCTAACTAGTTGAAAATAAATTAAAAAAGATTTTTTATTGTTGTTTGGCTTAAATTGGCTTAAACGAGCAAAAAATTCTAATTGACCTATAAAATTAAATAAAGGATTACCAGTATGCGCATCTTGCAGGAAGCTTTAACATTTGACGACGTTTTGTTAGTGCCGGCTCACTCTAATGTTTTACCTTCTGAGGTGTCGTTAAAAACACGTCTAAGTCGGAATATAGAATTAAACATTCCGTTCGTTTCTGCTGCCATGGATACGGTTACAGAAGCTCGGTTGGCTATTTCAATGGCTCAGGAAGGCGGCATTGGGATTGTGCATAAAAATATGACCATCGAAGAACAAGCGCATGTGGTCACCAAAGTTAAAAAATATGAGCATGGGGTCATCTTGGATCCCATTACCGTGTCGATCAACGATAAAGTTCAGGATGTGTTGGATAAAACCAAACAACATCGTGTTTCCTCTGCGCCGGTTATGGATGGCGATGAGTTGGTTGGCATTGTTACCAGTCGCGATCTAAGATATTTAGTGGATTTATCTCAGCCGGTATCACAGATCATGACCCCTAAAGATCGTTTGGTCACCGTTAAAGAGAAAGTAAAACGTGATGAAGTTTTAGAATTGTTACATGAACACCGCTTGGAGCGCTTGCTAGTGGTGGATGAGGCCTTTAAATTAAAAGGCATGATTACGGTTAAAGACATGGAAAAGTCTTCTGAACATCCTTTTGCATCAAAAGATTCAAATGGCCGTTTGCGAGTGGGCGCAGCGGTCGGAACAGGACCGGAAACTTTTGATCGTGTGGCTGCTTTGGTGAAGGCTGGTGTGGATATTATTATTGTTGATACGGCACACGGTCATTCTCAAGGGGTGTTGGATAAGGTGAAATGGGTCAAGGAAACCTATCCGCAAATAGATGTGGTGGGTGGGAATATCGCCACTGCAGAAGCGGCACTTGATTTGGTCGCAATGGGTGCAGATGCGGTAAAAGTCGGGATTGGCCCCGGATCAATTTGTACAACACGTATTGTTTCCGGAGTCGGTGTTCCTCAGCTAACCGCTGTATCGAACGTTGCCAAAGCCTTAGCTGGAAGTGGGGTGCCTATTATTGCCGACGGTGGAATCCGCTTTTCAGGAGATGTTGCCAAAGCCTTGGTTTCCGGAGCTTCATCCGTCATGTTAGGCAGTATGTTTGCCGGTACAGAGGAATCTCCCGGTGAGGTTGAGTATTATCAAGGGCGAGCCTATAAGTCTTACCGAGGTATGGGCTCTTTAGGCGCGATGTCACAAAAGCAAGGTTCTTCTGATCGATATTTTCAATCTTCTAATGCTGCCGACAAGCTTGTTCCTGAGGGAATTGAAGGTCGAGTCGCCTATAAAGGCCCTTTGGCGCCCATTATTCACCAATTGGTTGGTGGTATTCGATCGAGCATGGGGTATACCGGCTGTAAGGATATGGTTGAGTTTACGTCCAAGCCTCAGTTTGTGAGGGTAACGGGTGCAGGGATGGCTGAGAGCCATGTCCATGATGTGCAAATTACCAAGGAAGCTCCGAACTACCGCGTATAGCCAACCGAAAAGCATAATGGATGTGCTTTTTTAAATAAACCCTAAATTTTGCCCAGGCCTGGTGAAAATCAGGCATTTTGGGTCGCCTTAATTGACCTCTTTTTGGAAGTATTTATGTCACACCCGAATATTCATGAACATCGTATTTTAATTTTAGATTTTGGTTCTCAATACACTCAGTTAATCGCGCGTCGTATCCGAGAAATTGGCGTATATTGCGAGGTTGAGCCTTGGGATGCTGATGTCAATGAACTGATTGCGTTTGGTGCCAGAGGGGTGATTTTGTCTGGCGGGCCAGAGACAGCGACAGGAGAGGGTGCACCGGTTGCGCCTGCAGCTTTGTTTGACCTGGGGGTGCCTATTCTAGGTATTTGCTATGGTATGCAGACGATGGCAGCACAATTGGGGGGCAAGGTCGTTAATGCTTCAGAGCATGAATATGGTTATGCGCAAGTCCGCGCCCATGGGCACACACAATTTTTAAATGAGATTGAAGATCATGTGACCCCGGAAGGGTTTGGTATGCTGGATGTTTGGATGTCTCATGGCGATCGTGTTGAACAGTTGCCGACCGGGTTTAAGTTAATGGCTTCTACGCCCAATTGCCCAATTGCAGGCATGGCCAATGAAGAAAAACAGTTTTATGGCATTCAATTTCACCCGGAAGTGACCCATACAACTCAAGGTCAACGCATGATTGAACGATTTGTGGTTGATATTTGTGGCTGTGAAAAACTTTGGACAACGCAAAATATTATTGAAGATAGTGTCGCGCGGATACAGCAACAGGTCGGCACTGATGATGTTTTGTTGGGCTTGTCCGGAGGCGTGGATTCTTCAGTGGTGGCCGCCTTATTGCATAAAGCGATTGGCGCTCAGTTGACGTGTGTATTTGTCGATCACGGTCTGTTACGTCACCAGGAAGGCGAGCAGGTTATGGCTATGTTTGCCGAAAATATGGGTATAAAAGTCATTCGAGTGGATGCCGAACAAACGTTTATGGATGCCCTTAAAGGCGAAGCGGATCCTGAAATAAAACGTAAAATTATTGGTCATGCCTTTATTGAAGTCTTTGATGAAGAGGCGTCAAAGTTGACCAATGTTAAATGGCTTGCACAGGGTACGATCTATCCAGACGTGATTGAATCCGCTGGGGCTAAAACGGGCAAGGCGAAGGTGATTAAATCCCATCATAATGTTGGCGGATTACCAGAAGAAATGAAGTTAAGTTTGTTGGAGCCTTTGCGTGAACTCTTTAAAGATGAAGTCCGTAAGCTAGGTGTCGCGCTTGGCTTGCCTTCTGAGATGGTATATCGTCATCCTTTCCCGGGACCTGGATTAGGCGTTAGGATTTTAGGCGAAGTTAAAAAGGAATATGCCGACATATTGCGTTTAGCGGATCATATTTTTATCGAAGAACTCAGGGCAGCGGATTTGTATGATAAAACGTCACAAGCCTTTAGCGTATTTTTACCGGTCAAATCGGTCGGCGTGGTGGGGGACGCTCGTCGTTATGATTATGTGGTGGCTTTAAGAGCCGTTGAAACCATTGATTTTATGACAGCGCGTTGGGCGCACTTACCTTACGATTTCTTGGAAAAGGTCTCAAATCGTATTATTAATGAAATTCCTCGAATTACTCGGGTGACCTATGATATTTCCAGTAAACCCCCTGCCACGATCGAGTGGGAATAGCTTGTGGCTTCTAGCTAAAGGTTGCCTAGAATGCTGGTCAACAGTTCAAAAGCATTAACCCAAGCCGAACAAGATTTGTTTTGGATGCAATATGCCTATCGATTGGCACAAAAAGCGGAATCTGAAGGAGAGGTGCCGGTTGGTGCGGTGATTGTCGAAAATGGGAATAGGGTCGCGGAAGGTTGGAATCAAACCATTCAAAATTATGATCCAACCGCGCATGCTGAAATTGTCGCGCTCAGGGCTGCGGGTCAAGTCTTGCAAAATTATCGACTAGGAGATTTGACCCTATATGTGACGTTGGAGCCTTGTCCGATGTGTGCCAGTGCCATGGTTCATGCTCGTATTAAGCGCTTGGTTGTCGCCACCAAAGATCCCAGAACGGGTTCAGCCGGCTCGGTTTTTAATTTGACTCAAGATGCACGACTAAATCATCATATTGAAGTTGAATTTGGTGTGTTAGAAGCAGATGCAAGCGCGCAATTGAAAAGCTTTTTTAAACAAAAGCGATCTCGGAAAAAAGACCAAGTTTTAGCCAACGTAACGGCAAAAGATTGTTAGGGTTGTTATGGCGCAAGTTTTAAACAAATACTTGCCACAGGGTGTAATAAATGCGACTATTATTTCCTAATTAAAAAGTGCAAAAATAGCAGTTGTTGTTAACGGGCTACATTAGCATGGGCAACGCAATTAAGTGATTCAGTTTTAAACCTTTAAGTTTTAATATTTAGGCTATTATAAAAATATGCAAAAAAGTGTGGATCCAGCAGAAGGGATTACGACCTATAAAATATTGCCGGGAGAATTTTATGTTACCAGTACCAATGAAAGAATTGAGACGGTGTTAGGTTCCTGTATTTCTGCTTGTGGTAGAGATCCGGTTACGGGGGTTGGCGGTATGAATCACTTTATGCTCCCCATGGATAAAAATGCTGTGGGGGCATCAGAACTATCCGATGCCAATCGTTATGGTAACTATGCAATGGAGAATTTAGTTAACGCTTTGTTGTCGGCGGGTGCAAAACGTGATCGCCTTGAATTTAAGTTGTTTGGGGGCGGTCGAATTATGAGCTCTAGTACCAATATTGGTTGGTACAATATCGGCTTTGCATTTGACTATATCTACACTGAAGGTTTTAAAATTGTTTCTCAGGATATCGGTGATGTGTACCCAAGAAAAATCTTATATTACCCCAATTCAGGGCGTGTTCGAGTAAGACGCTTAAATGCGATGCATAACCAATCATTGGCAGATGAAGAAAACCGTTACATTAACAATATTGGATCGAAGCCTGTTGAAGGCGACGTAGAACTTTTTTGAGGATCGAATTATGGACATGATGGAAACTTTTCGCCAAACCTATCTTGAAGAGAGCTTTGAAGGGTTAGACATAATGGAAGCCGGACTTCTTGATTTAGAGCCTGGTACGCCAGATACTGACAAAATTAATGAGATTTTTCGTGCAGCACACTCAATTAAAGGTGGCAGCGGGACTTTTGGGTTTAATGAGATTATTGACTTTACCCATGTATTAGAAACCCTATTAGATGAAATGCGTGATGGTCGTCGGAATGTGACGCAAGAAGCAACCGATACGATGCTTCAAGCGGTAGATGTGTTGAGAGACATGATGACCCGTCTTCAAAATCATGAAGAGATTGATGAAGCGAAGGCCGCTGAAGTACAGGCCGATATGGAACGTATCTTAAACGGTGGGAGTGAGGCGGCGGCAAGCTCAGATGACAGCGTTGACAATAGTCCTAGCAATCAAGCCGGTGGCAGTGGTGAATGGAAAATTGAAGTTATACCAGAGCCAGACTTGTTACAAACCGGTAATGAGCCCATTCGAATTTTCCGTGAATTAGAAGGGCTGGGAGATCTAACGGTTGTTGTTGATGATACGGATCTTCCCGATATGGATTCCTTAAACCCGGAAAACCTCTATTTAAAGTGGCAGATGACGTTAACCGGTGACGGTATTGCTGAAGAAGATGTAAGAGAAGTCTTTGAATGGATTGATGGCGATGGTGCTCAAGTTAGCATTAGCGGTGGGTCGAGCCAGCCAACAGCAGAAGCGGTGACAGAGATTCCGAAAGCCGTGCCACAGCCGCAAGTAAACGAGTCAAAACCGCCTGCAAAACCTGCACCGAAAGCAGCGGCAAAAGCACCTCAAAAACACGCACCGAAACAAGATAGTTCGATTCGCGTTGATTTAAGTAAAATTGATCAATTGGTTAATTTAGTCGGAGAATTGGTTATTACGCAATCGATGCTGAGTCAATTTGGAGACCAAGCGGAACAGGCTGATCAAGGCGCAAATTCGGTTGATTGGGTGGATAAGCTAAAAGAAGGATTAACGCACCTTGAAAGGCACACGCGGGACTTACAAGAAAGTGTTATGAATATCCGAATGTTGCCGGTAAGTTTTGCGTTTAATCGTATGCCAAGAATTGTCCATGATGTCAGTCAGAAACTGGGTAAATCTATTGAGTTGGTGATGGAAGGTGAAAACACTGAGTTGGATAAAACCATGTTAGAAGCCTTGACGGATCCTTTGGTTCATATTGTTCGCAATTCCATTGATCATGGTGTCGAATCTCCAGACGTGCGCTTAGCCGCCGGGAAGTCGGAAACGGGGACAGTCAAAATGGCGGCTTTCCACCAAGGGGGCAACATCCTTATTCAGATTACCGATGATGGCGCGGGCATTGATGCGGCCAGAATTGAACAGAAAGCGATCGAAAAAGGGGTGATTGAACCGGATCACAACCTCACGGAAGAAGAGATTGTTGACCTGATATTTAACCCTGGTTTTTCAACTGCCGAAGTCGTGAGTGATGTTTCCGGTCGTGGCGTTGGGATGGATGTTGTTCGTCGAAATATTAGAGGTCTTGGCGGTTCGGTTGAAGTGAAAACTGAAATTGGTGTTGGCAGTGTGTTTACCATCCGCTTGCCGTTGACGTTAGCGATTTTGGATGGACAGCTTGCAAAAGTTGGCGCTGAAACCTATGTTTTTCCGCTCGTGTCAATTGTAGAATCTATTCAGGTAGATAAGTCTCTAATCAAAGGAATTGCCGGTCAAACAGAACTGTATAAATTGCGCAATAGCTATATTCCGGTGATTCGCTTACACCAGAAAATGGGTATAAAAAATGCCCGTACCGATTTGGCCGAAGGTTTATTGGTTGTGGTCGAAGAAGGTGGAAAACGTGCCGGTATTTTTGTTGATGATTTGCTTGGACAGCAACAAGTGGTTATCAAAAGCTTAGAAAACAACTTTATGAAAATCAGTGGGGTTGCCGGTGCGACCATTCTGGGAGATGGTACAGTTTCTCTTATTTTAGATGTCATGGAAACGCTCGCCAGCCATAAAGGTGGTGGCTTGCATTCTCATGCAGCTTAAAATATAGCTCATTATTAACCCATTCTATTTGAGGGATTTATGTCATTTGCTTTAGGTGCTAAAGAAGTTCAAGAAACCATTATGGTTTTAAATTTGTCAGTTGCTCAAATTGAATTGACAATTACCGATGGTGATAATTCGGTCAATACCTTAATTGATTCATTCGAGTTTATGTCAAAGCACATTGAAGATATAGAAGTTTCAAGTCGAAAGATAGCTGAAATGTCAAATGGTGTGGAAGGGATTGAAGAACACAATCAATCTTTATTAATGCAAACGGATGACTTGGCAAAAAAAATGCAACAAGCCATTATTGCCTTTCAATTCTACGATAAATTAAGCCAGCGCCTTAATCATGTGTCCTATGGTTTATCGGGTCTTTCTGAGATTGTCTCTCATGAAATGCATGCTCAGGATGAAGCGCAATGGGAGACCTTTAAGTCGGAAGTTCGAAAAGGCACAACGATGCGAGAAGAAGAAGAATTATTTGAATTAATTTTTGACGAAAAGATGCCTGCAAAAGACGCTATCGAGTTAATGAAAATCAGAATGCGAGAAAGGATGAATTCTGAGGAAACTGAAGAAGAGGAAATTGAATTCTTTTAAATGACAAAAGCTTTTTTCAGGATTTAGATAAAACGCCTTTTCAGGCGTTTTTTTGGGTTAAAACCGCCTAAAAAGGCAAAGCTTGATATTTTTGATTTGAGCATAAAAAAAATGAATTTTTCATTTAAAGAAAAATTGATGATGATAAAGCCTCTTACAATTAAATAATGGTAATGAATGATATGATCTTCAAGTTTTCTCGTTGGATAACGGTGGCTTCTTTAGCTTTAATCAGCTCAATTGCAATGGCTGCAGACTACAAACCTTTTATTTTGGGCTCGGTTTCACAAGCATCCGTTTCAGAAGTTACTAATGAAATTCAAGCCAGTTTACAAACTCATGGCTTTGAGGTGGTTGGTCGTTATCAACCGAATATTGAGACTCAAGTTATTGTGGTGACGCATAAAGACCTTAAACAACTGGCGAGCAAATCTAACCTGGGTGGTTTTGGCGCCATGCTTAGAGTTTCTATCGTGAGTCGTTCCGGACAAACAGAAGTGTCTTACACCAATCCAACCTATTTATGGAATGTCTATCGTATGAGTGGAGATATTTCGCCAATCCAGCAGCGTATCGAAAAAACCTTAGGGTATAGCAAAACTTTTGGTTCAGAAACGGCTTTATCCGCTGAAGCATTACGTGAATATCACTATAAATTCTTAATGCCATATTTCGATGATATTGACGAATTGGCAGAGTACGAAAGTTATGATGCAGCGCTCAAAGCGGTGGAGGCTGGGTTGGCAGCTAAAAAGGGTGGCGTCTCAAAAGTATATCGGATTGATCTACCCGGTAAAAACGAAACGGTTTTCGGTGTGGCGTTTAGTCAAGGCGCCCCAAAAGATGCCAATATTTTGCATCAAATTGATCAAACGGGTTTGTCGCACGCGGCACATTTACCCTATGAGCTGTTAGTAACCGACAATGAAGTCATTGCTTTGAACGCAAAATTCCGAATTGCCATTAACTGGCCTAGCTTGTCTATGATGGGGTCAGGGAGCTTTATGTCCATTGCGGATGCGCCAGATGAAATTATCGATGCATTACAAGAGGTTGTTGCACCATAAAAGCGTGAAGTTTCTTCTCTTAAAAAGCTCTCTTTATGGGGGCTTTTTTATTTTCCGGTCAAAGAAAATCATCAATAGGCTTGAAAAAAAATGAACTGACCTTATTAACCTGCCATCTCAAAATGATTAACCTTTTGGCTTAGGAATTGTTGTACGGCGTTGGTTTTGCCAGCCCTTGATGAATCCTGGCCACTATTTATTTGAAATTAAGGAGTAAGAGTCCAAATGAGTCATACCGAAACCCATGCTTTTCAAACTGAAGTGAATCAGTTGCTTAAATTAATGATTCATGCCCTTTATAGCAATAAAGAAATCTTTTTAAGAGAGCTGGTGTCTAATGCCTCCGATGCCCTTGATAAGTTACGTTTTGAAGCCGTTTCTAACGATGCCTTATCAGAAGGCGAATCCGAATTGGCGATTGTTGTCGGCTTTGACAAAGAGGCCAAAACCATTAGCATTTCCGATAATGGAATTGGTATGACACGCGACGAAGTGGTTGAAAATATTGGCACCATTGCCAACTCAGGCACCAAGAAGTTCTTAGAGAATATGACAGGTGATCAGGCCAAGGATAGTCATTTGATCGGCCAATTTGGTGTTGGGTTTTATTCCTCTTTTATCGTAGCGGATAAGGTGACCTTAACGACTCGTAAAGCCGGGGATGATAAAGCATCAGCAACCCGTTGGGTATCGACAGGTGAAGGTGAATATACACTTGAAACGGTTGAAAAAGACACCAAAGGGACAGAGATTGTTTTGCATCTGAAAGAAGACATGGATGAGTTTTTAAATGACTATCGTTTAAAAAATATTATCACGACCTATTCGGATCACATTAATTTCCCAATTAAAATGTGGCAAGCCAAAATGGATGAAGACGGTAAGGAAACCGAAGAAAAGACACTTGAACAGGTCAACAAAGCCACTGCGTTATGGACACAACCAAAATCTGAGCTGTCAGATGAAGACTACAACAATTTTTATCAAACTTTGTCACATGATTTTGAAGCGCCTTTAGCACACATTCACAACAAAGTTGAAGGCACGCTTGAATATACCTCATTGCTATACATTCCTAAAAAAGCGCCATTTGATTTATATGATCGTGATCGTCGTTATGGGCTTAAGCTTTATGTGAAGCGTGTCTTTATTATGGATGATGCTGAGCATTTGATGCCGACCTATTTACGGTTTGTCCGAGGGGTGATTGATTCTAATGATCTACCGCTTAATGTTTCGCGTGAGATTTTACAAAGCAACCGCGTGGTTGATAAAATCCGCTCTGCGTCGGTT
>Ga0210056_1000062_pt1 | contig 66519 bp, 69 predicted proteins | sample CryGeyCG2014_080_2_FD_183965 | JGI IMG/M metagenome (GOLD analysis project Ga0210056, IMG submission 183965) | Groundwater microbial communities from aquifer - Crystal Geyser CG07_land_8/20/14_0.80 (SPAdes) (version 2) | ecosystem: Environmental > Aquatic > Deep subsurface > Groundwater | place...
GCTTGCTACCATACGTCCTTGACCCAAATACTTCAAGCGCTCCGAATTTGGAGGAGGTTTCCTTCGTTTATGCTACTATCATCTGGACTTATGTCCCGACAGGCGCTATGCATATAGACGACTGGACCCAATCTGCGTGATTTTCCATGCGAGAGGAAAGACTTTTCGAGCGGCTTCAAACTTGGGAAAAAGAACCGTCAAGACGGGGTAAGGAGGATCCTCGAAGAATCGTTGATTCGGTCTTAAGGCACTTGCAGCGAATTCTCAATACGAAGCAGGGAAACGTTCCCATTGCCGAAGATTATGGCGTTCCCGATTTCACGGATTTTCTGAATTCTTTTCCTGATTCGTTAAGGGAGATCGAGAAGACGATTAGACTGGCCATCCAGAAATATGAGCCGCGACTCACGGCTGTTCGGGTGAGTTTCATTCCCCAGGAGGAAGATCCCCTTTCCCTGCGTTTCCAAATTATAGCCAGACTTTCTACTGAATCAAAAACCCAGGTTTTTATTGAAACGATCGTTGACTCTGACGGGAAAATAGATATTAGAGGCTGAAGCCAGAAGATAAAGTTTAGACCACTCTTTAAATCCCCCTTTGTCCCTCTTTTACAAAGGGGGAATTACTTTTTACCTCCCTTTACTAAAGGGGGGGTGGGGAGGGATTACTTCTCAACGATGTTTAATCGCTACTTCCAGGAAGAACTGGATCATCTGAAAGAACTCGGGGTCGAGTTTTCCAAGGCCCATCCAGCCCTTGCTCCTATGTTGAGCGGCCCTACAGCAGATCCAGATGTGGAACGTTTACTTGAGGGTGTGGCTTTCCTCACCGCCCTTCTCGGACAGAAACTGGATGATGAATTTCCAGAGCTCATCAATGAGCTGATGCAACTGATCTGGCCACACTATTTGAGGCCAATCCCTTCAACGGCAATGATTGCCTTCACTCCCAAACCCACCCTCAAACAGTCACAGACCATCCTCTCTGGCATCCATATCGCCTCTGTCCCAGTCGAGGGGACTTCCTGCCTTTTTAAAACTTGTTATGACATAGAAATCCATCCCCTCCAGCTTTTAGACGCCTCCTTTTCTCAACCCTCTGGTCGTTCACCGGTTATAAAACTCCTTTTTGAATTGAATGGCCTGAAGGTTTCAGACTGGAAGCCGAAAACCCTGCGATTCTTTCTTGGGGGAGATTATCCGAACGCTGTAGACCTCTATCTCCTTTTACGACGCCATCTAAAACAGATTGTGATCACGCCCCAGGAGAAAGGGCCTTCACTTTTTCTTTCTCCGGAATTCTTAAAACCTGTGGGCTTCTCTCACCAAGAAACCCTGATTCCTTATCCCTCCCATTCCTTTCCCGGTTATCGGATTCTTCAGGAATATTTCATCTCTCCAGAAAAATTTCTTTTTTTAGACCTTCTCGGCTGGGAACGCTGGCATGAAAGAGGAGATGGTTCAAGACTTGAGATCAGTTTCGAACTCGATGATCTCCCTTTTCCTCCCCCTCGGATAAAGAGGGATAATTTTGTCCTTTTTGCGACACCCGCTATCAACATCTTTCCCCACGAGGCAGATCCCATTGTTCTCGACCACAAAAAGACACAGTATTTAGTTCGTCCCTCTGGCTCAAACCCTTCGCACTATCAAGTCTACTCCGTGGAAAGGGTGGTTGGATTTATCCATGGAACGGCCGAGGAGAGAGCGTATGTGCCTTTTGAGGTTTTTAACCCGAATCCCCAATCCATTTCCACCTATCACATCACCATCAGACAATCTCCTATACGAATGGGGTTCGACACCTATCTCTCTGCGGCTTACTCCCCCGGTTCCGGTCCCCCTGTGCCAGAAACCCTCTCTATTCTGCTCATGTGCACCAACGGCTCACTGCCTGAAAATCTCCGAATCGGCGATCTCTCTCAGCCGACCAGTAGTTCTCCCGAGTTCGTAGAATTTAGAAATCTTAAACCTCCCACGACCAGTGTCTTACCCCCATTGGGAACAAACCTTCTGTGGCGTCTTCTCTCCCATCTGTCTCTGAACTACCTTTCCTTAGCCCGAACTGAAAATTTAAGAGCCCTTCTGGAACTTTATATCTTTCCGGAGATCCGTGATCGGACCGCCACCTTAGCAAACAGAAAAAGAATCAGTGGTATTGAAAAGGTTGAGGCCAAGCCCTCTGACCGCCTGGTTTCTGGCATCCTGATGAGAGGCCTGGAGATCAAACTCAATATGCGTCAAGACCAGTTTGCCAGCCAGGGAGACATGTTCCTCTTCGGGTGTATCTTGGATCAATTTCTGGGAGGCTACGCCTCCATCAATACCTATACCAGACTGATCATTCAGGAAGTCTTGAAGGGAGACCTTTATCAATGGCCGGCGAGGTTAGGAGATCATCCCTTAATTTAAAATTAGATCTACTCAAGAAGGGACATGAGTATTCTTTCTTTCAAGTGATGAGACTCCTGCGCCTTTTTGTCATCGACTCGGAAAGGACCGAAGAAAAGAAGGCGGGGGAAGGAGAGAAGATAAAAATTCGACCTGAACTTTCTCTTGCTTTTCCTGCCTCGGATGTGGCGAAGATTGAAGAATTAACCAACGACCGGTCCTTCTTTTTAGTCACCGCCACCATGCTTGAGCTTTACGGAGCCTCTTCTCCACTTCCCACCTTTTATACCGAAGATCTCATGGATGAAGAGGCCGAAGATATGTCGGTGACCAGGGATTTCATCGATATCTTCAACCATCGCCTCTATCTCCTCCTCTTCCGTTGCTGGACAAAGTACCGAGAGTTCCTCCAACTGGTCGAAGAAAATAATCCCAAAGACTTAGAAAAGCTCTTCTGCCTTTTAGGCCTCGGGGAAAAGGAACTGAGAGAAGATCTTTCGGAGTCTTATTCCCTCATCCGCTATACAGGGCTTTTCACACAATTTCCAAGGTCTTCGTTGGGGCTTGAAACCCTGCTTCAAGACGCCTTGGGAGGAGTTCCCATAGGAGTCATTCCCTGTGTCCAACGAAGAGTCAAAATTCCTCCTGATCAGAGATTACATTTGGGAGCCTCAGGAAATCCTCTTGGAGAAAATTCCTTTCTTGGAGAAGAGATCGACGACCGAATGGGAAAATTTCATCTTCAAATCGGGCCCCTTCAAAGCGAGCAGTTTCATTCTCTTCTTCCGGGCAATCCAAATCACCAGAGGCTTGCTTTCCTGACCAAATTCTATCTTACAGACCCCCTTGAATATGACCTTGAGCTGATCTTGGCAGAAAAAGAAGGCAAGACAGTTTGCTTAGGAACCCCAATGTGGTCGAGGCTTGGTTGGGACACGTGGACCTTTTCAACGGAATACATCGGAGAAGTGAAAGCGACTCTTCCTCCACAGGGAGCACCTTGACCATTGGAATGATGGAATGTTGGAAGATTCCAACATCCCATCATAGGAGAAAACAGTTATGATAACCGTCGACATTAAAACTCTATTGAATCGTTTGAACCCGTATTGCACCCGAGCTTTGGAGGCAGCCGCCGGTCTCTGTGTTTCCCGCACCCATTACGAAGTCACCGTGGAACATCTTTTGGCAAAGCTTTTAGAAGAACCCCAGTCGGACTTGCCTCTCATCTTTCGCCAGTTTGATCTTGACACAGGAAGGGTGAAAAAGACCCTGGATCAGACCATTGAGGAATTTCGTACGGGCAATGCTGGAAAGCCTGTATTCTCTCCCCTCCTTTTGGAGTGGTTTCAGGAGGCCTGGCTGATTGCTTCGGTCGATCTTGACGAAAACCGCATCCGGTCCGGCGCCCTCCTTTTTGCTCTTTTAGCCAAGCCCACCCAGTTTGCCTCTGGTCGCTATACCGATCTTTTGCGCTCCATCGGCCGGGAAGCCCTTCTCGCTCAATTCGGCAATATTGCGAAGGGGTCTGTGGAGAAACCCTCCCCTGGAGAGAAGCCCGTTCGGGAAGCTGCTCCCATGGGTGACGGAACTGCCCTGAGCCGTTTCTGCGCTGATTTTACCCAGAAAGCGGCAGCCGGTGAGATTGACCCTGTTTTTGGCCGGGATCGTGAAATTCATCAGATGATCGATATCCTGGCCCGGCGGCGAAAAAATAATCCTATTGCTGTGGGAGAAGCAGGAGTGGGAAAAACAGCAGTGGTGGAAGGGCTTGCCCTTCGAATCATTGAGGGGGAGGTCCCTGAGAGTCTCCGCGGGGTCTCTATTTTGGGATTGGACATGGGTCTGCTTCAAGCAGGGGCCGGGGTGAAGGGGGAGTTTGAGAACCGTTTGAAATCCGTCATCAATGAGATTAAGGCCTCTCCGAAACCGACCATCCTCTTCATTGACGAAGCCCATACATTGATTGGAGCCGGAGGCCCATCCGGCGGAAGCGATGCGGCCAATCTTTTGAAGCCGGCTTTGGCCAGAGGAGAGCTACGAACCATTGCGGCCACCACCTGGTCGGAATATAAAAAATATTTTGAAAAGGATGCAGCCCTTGCCCGCCGCTTCCAATTGGTGAAGCTCGATGAGCCTTCTGTCGAAACAGCCATATTGATCTTACGGGGACTGAAGAGCAAATATGAAGAGGCTCACGGAGTGGTGGTGCGGGATGATGCCATTGTCACTGCCGCAGAACTCTCGAGCCGCTATATTTCAGGCAGGCAATTACCCGATAAGGCAGTTGACCTTCTCGATACGAGCGCCGCGAGAGTAAAAATCCTTCTTACAGCCAAGCCGGATGTCATTGACGATAAAGAGCGTAAGATTCAGGCTCTGGAGCGAGAGAAAAAGGCCATTGAAAGGGATCATCTCCATGGACTTGAAATTGATCAGAGCCGGCCCCAGGAGCTTGAGAACGAGATAAAAAAATTGAATCAAGAAGTGGCCGAACTCAAAGAACGCTGGCAAAAAGAACAGGGGCTCGCTCAACAACTGGTTGGCATGAGGAAAGAACTCTATGAGCTCGTCACTCAGGGGGGTCCAGAGGAGAAAAGGGCCGAACTCAAGAGCCAGATTGAAAGACTTTCCGGGGAGCTGCAGGCAATTCAGGCGGGGTCGCCTCTCATCCGGATTGAGGTCGACCCGGATGTGGTCGCCAAAGTCGTTTCAGACTGGACAGGAATTCCTCTTGGAAAAGTTCTGCGAGATCAGGCCCAGAATATTCTAAATCTTGAAGCCAACCTGGAAAAGAGAATTAAGGGACAGGATGATGCCCTTCAGATCATCAGCCAGGTGGTCAAGGCAGCCAAGGCCGGGCTGAAAGACCCTCAACAGCCTCAGGGTGTTTTTCTTCTTGTCGGCCCAAGCGGAGTGGGAAAGACAGAAACCGGACTGGCCGTTGCCGACCTTCTCTTTGGAGGCGACCGTTTCCTGGTCACCGTTAACATGAGTGAGTTTCAAGAAGCCCATACCGTCAGCCGCTTGATCGGTTCGCCACCTGGTTATGTCGGCTATGGAGAGGGCGGCATATTAACCGAGGCTGTGCGTCAGCGACCCTATTCCGTGGTCCTGATTGACGAAGTCGAAAAGGCCCATATTGATGTGATGAACCTTTTCTATCAGGTCTTTGACAAGGGCATGCTCTCCGATGGTGAGGGCCGGGTCATCGATTTCAAGAATACGGTGCTCTTTTTGACCAGCAACTTAGCCTCGGATGTGATCACCCAGCTTTGTTCTACTCCAGAGAAACCATCTCTTGAGACAGTGACGAGCGCCATCCGACCCATTTTGAGCCAGCATTTCAAGCCGGCCCTTCTCGCCCGAATGACCATTGTTCCGTTTTATACCCTCGATCCGAAATTCATCAAAGAGATTGTTGCCCTTAAACTGGAAAAACTGGCCACCCGAATGGCTGAAAGTCACAAAATGAAATTGACCTATTCCCCTGAGGTGGTGGATCACATTGCGCAGCGCTGCACAGAGGTTGAAACTGGAGCGCGAAATATCGACCACATCATGAATGGGACGATTCTCCCCCAGATGTCGAGAGAGATTTTGGCCCGTCTCAGCGAAGGGGCCATGCCCTCCGAAGTCTCATTAGGCATGGCTGAAGACGGCTCTTTCAAAATTATTTTTGGAGGTTAAAGATGACCACTCAGGCAGGAAATGAACCCAAGTTCTTATTTAAAGTGATGGGGACAACCTATGAAATTTCGGTCGTGGACTTCACGCTCAACGAAAGGATCTCCTTCCCCTTTGAGTTAAACGCCTCTCTCGCCTGTGAAGATGAAATCAAATTCGATGATGTGGTGGGAAAAGAGGCATTGCTGACGATTTTGAGCGATGAGGAAGATCGCTACTGCCACGGAATCATCAATAAGTTTAAGCAGACAGGGAGCAAAGGGGAGTTCAATATTTATCAGGCAACCGTGGTGCCCTCTCTTTGGCTTCTCTCCTATGAGCAAGATTGCCGTATTTTTCAGAATAAGACCGTTGAGGACATGATCAAGCAGATTTTTCAGGATGCTGGAATAACCAGTGACCGTTTTGACTTCCGGCTTCAGAATAAACCTCCCCAAAGAGAATATTGTGTTCAATACCGGGAGACCGATCTGAATTTTATCTCTCGCCTTCTTGAGGAAGAGGGCATCTTTTACTTCTTTGAACACTCCAAGAGTAAACATGTCCTGGTTTTCGGCGATAGCACAGTGGCCTATCAGTCGTTTATAAAAGGAAAGGCGGATGTGACATTTAACCCTGCGGGGATGGTGGCGAAAGAGGAATCGGTTTATGGTTTTGCCTTTTCTCAAAGAGTCTTTTCTGGGAAGATCACTCAGAGGGATTTTAATTTTGAGAAGCCCTCCTTGGATTTAAAAGCAGAGGAGCAGGATAAATCCTATCAGAAGTTAGAGGTCTACGATTACCCGGGGAGATATTTAGATCAGGGGAGGGGAAAGAAGCTGTCAAAGATTCGCCTTGAAGAGTCAATAACCTTTAAGGAAAAGGCTGAAGGGCAGAGTGTTTGTCCCCGCTTTACACCTGGCTTCAAGTTCAAGTTGACCGACCATGATCGAAAAAGTTTCAATCAAGAATACCTTCTGGGAGAAGTTCGTCACACAGGAGCCCAACCCCAAGTGTTTAAGGAATGGGCGGATTCCAGCATCGGCTTAAGTTATTCGAACTACTTTGTTGGCATTCCTTCTTCCGTAACCTACAGGCCCTGGAGAAAGACACCCAAACCCTTTGTGGAAGGTCTCCAGACAGCTATGGTCACCGGGCCAAAAGGTGAAGAGATTTATACGGACGAATATGGTCGAGTAAAGGTGCAGTTTCACTGGGATCGGGAGGGGAAGAAGGATGAAAAAACTACCTGCTGGATAAGGGTGGCTTACCCTTATGCAGGCGAGAAACATGGAGCCCAGTTTACCCCCCTCGTTGGAGATGAGGTCTTGGTCGATTTTCTGGAAGGCGATCCGGATAAGCCGGTTATTACAGGTTCTCTCTTTAAGGGAGAGCATAAAGCATTAATCCCTGAAAAGGAAATGATTAAGAATGAAATCCTTACCCCTTATCAACACCGGCTCCTTTTCAATGATAAGGGCGGCAGTATCACTCTTAACACCGGTGGGGGAGAGCGGCTCTACATGGGGGACGGCAAAGAAGATAAGACCGACCATGGAAACAATATTAAGATATCGACTGCGGATGGTCATTATATTCACTTAGCTCAAGGCAATACTTTTAAAGGAATTGAGTTTATGACAAAGAACTACCACTACGCCAGAATGATGGGCATGACCGGCCAATCAGAGATAACCCTTATTACGGAGAAGGGGCATTGGATCCTTCTCGATGATACAGGTGATCGAATTAGAATTGCGGATCGGAGTAATACACTAACAGTCGAGATGAACTCAAGTAGCGGCCAGATCAAGGTTGAAAATAATGCTACGGGTGGCGGTTGGATTTTGCTTGAATGTCCCAATGGAAAGATCAGCCTTAAAGCAAACCAAATTGAACTGATCGGGACCACCATCACTGATATCAAAGGGGGTATGGTAAAGATCAATTGTTAATCAAACAACAATTTGGCAGGCGCTGATTGAAATCGAAGTGAAATGAAAAATATACAGAGGGGTTGAAATCATGTTTCCAGCTGCTCGTATCGGTGATCCAATTACACATGATCAAACGGCACCAAGTGGTGTGGTAGGGCCGCCCCAACCAGGGGCGATCCCAAATGTCATGATCGAGGGACTCCCCGCCGCTACGGTAGGAGATTATGTGACTTGTACTGGTGCAACCTCCGCTGGTCCGGCTCATCCGCCTCAGGCAGGTCCTCCGCCGTCAGTCCCTCCTTCTGTTCCTATCATCACGGGCCTTCCAAGGGTAATGATCGGAGGCAAGCCGGCAGCCCGTTGGACCCCGAGTGGGGACACCAGTGCCTGCGGTGTTTTCTTGGGTGATCCAAAACTGGCGGCTATACGCACCGTCTTTATTGGAGGGGGTTTGATTGTGGGAAATCTCTTCGCTACATTAGCCGTTTTCCCGGGCCAACAAAATGCACAGAACTGTGGGGTTGAATCTTCTCGTCAGCTTATGCTTGCCTCTGGGGGCAATATTTCGGAGAATGATCTTTTGAACTGGGCGTTGAATCAGGGCCTTGCTGAAAATGACCCCGACCCTGCAGAGCGGGGAGGCACGGGCCCAGAGGATAGGGAAAAGATTCTTGACCAGAACGGGGTCCCTTCTCATCGGGAGCCCCAAAACATGAATAACATCACTCAGGCCGTGAGAGAGGGCAGAGGAGTTATCACAAGTCATGATGCTGGCACCCTTTGGAATCAACCCGGTGTCAATGGAGGCCATGCTGTCACCGTCACCGGGCTTGAGTATGATTCCAATGGAAATCTCCAGAATGTTATTATTAACGATACGGGTACTGGTCAGGGGGCTCAATCGATACCTGCCGACCGATTTCAAAATTCTTTGAGACCGGGTCGTGATATTAATGTAACGGATTCTCCTATCTGGTAGAATGCAACTTTTAAAAAATGGAGACGGCACCGAATTGCAAAAAGTTGGTTATTCTCCCTCTTATTTTCTTCTTAACGCTGTCCCTGCCATTTCTGCAAAAGGAAGGTAAAGGTATGAATTCAATGTCTTCTATAGAAAGTTTTGTGCAGGCCATAGATGGTCATCCTGATCTGGTTAAAAAAATTCCTGATGAGCTTGCTCTCTCCATTCCAATCCCTGTAATCCAAAACAAGGGTGAAAAGAAACCAAAGATTCTAATGGCATTTTTCTATTATTATATGCGTGGGATCCCTCCAGGACCTTACCGTATATCTGTACCCAGGTATCGGTTGTTGGTAGACCTAAACACGATGAATATTATATCCTTTTCTCCAGTGAAAGATAAAGATTTCGGCATCGAATGGCCGGAGCGTAAACCAGTCGGAGAGTATACCCCTGCTCCTGGCCTAACGATGGATGCTTACAAAAAGAAGAAAGCCAGGTTTTATCAACTTTACGAACAGATACTCCCATACTTCCAAGAAGACAAATCCCATTTACCCGATGACCAAGCGGATGCAATCATTGAATTTAAAACCCTTTTTGAAGAACTGGCTCATAAGCCTTTACACCCTTTCTATAAGGCATTGAACCCTGCCTTTTTCCAATGGCTTGATCATTTCAGGCAAAAACAATGATTATCAATCGCCCATGTGGGTATAAGAAGAATAAAGGTCGAATAATATGGTTGAGCAAAATTTGTGATTTCAATCAAATGAATTGAGGGAGGGTAACGATGCCAAATTCCATGAATCAGTTGGTAGCTTCGAATATGGCAGAGATCACACAGCTAAGAACAGAGCTTATGCTCATTAAGCAGCAGCGCATTTTGGAAAAAATGGCGTTCAGGGAAATCGCAAAGGCTCTACTACATTTACATCAGGTCCTTATGGAAAAGGAAATCCTTAACACATCGGATCATGCGATCGGTGACGCTGTTGCAATTATTCAGAGTTGCGCCCTAACTCCCTAATCTCAAATTCTGACGAGGCTGAGGATCAGGGGATCTTATTTCTTATAAATAATATGGTTTTGGCTTTGCTCTGATCACTTTTAGAATGAGGGCAACAAAAGATAGAAAGGAGGAATGAAAATGCCAAGAATCGGTCAAACTAACCCAAGCCGATTATCAAGGGTCGCTGGGAACATCGCAAGGGGAGCGGCACAAGGGGCAGGATCAACAAGACTATTTGGGGCTGACCTCTATTGCAGAAAGGAACTTTACGGCGCCGACCTCTACAATAGAAAACCACCCTTTGGTTCTGAGTTCTATTGTAACATCAACAGTGAATTAATTTATCAATGATGATTTCTGCATCTGATATCACCGTGAAGGATGGCAAAAAAAATGGACTGAAAGAACGGAGATTTGACTGTCAGAGGTGTGGCTATTGCTGCTCCCAAAAGACGCTCATTTACCCGAGCCTGGAGGAGATCCGAAATCTGTCCGGATATTTAAGCATTTCCGAATGCTCCTTTGCCCTCCGTTATCTTCAAGAGGTTTATGACCCCCAAATAAACACCTATGCAGTAGCCTTCAAAACCAATCACCCTGACGATCCGATGACGGGATGTATCTTCTGTCATGACAATCTTTGTGTGATCCATAATTCTCCCCGGACTGACCTGTGCAATGTGTTTCCATGGAATCATTTCGATCTTGAACGAGAAGAGTGGGAAGAAAATTTCGTATCTTACGATGGCACATTCTGGTGTCCGGGCATTGGCAGGGGCCGTCTTTGGACATTGGAGGAGATTCGAAGAGTGAAGGAGCTTTATCCAAAGGTAGGGGAGAAAATCAAGCGCCTCTATAATCCGCCTCCACCGTCTGGTCCCCAAGGTACAGATAGGGTGCGTCCTTCGGGGTTCAACCTGACCATGTCCGAGGAACGTCTTATCCACAAATTAAGATTCCTCTCCATAGACAAAATCAGAGAAGTAGAAAATATGGTAGACTGCACCTATCACGGCGGACACGTTTCTCATTACTGAATCGTTTAGGAAGGACATAGCGGATGACCTCAGAGGCCGTTCAACCCCAAGTAAAATTGATCACCATCACGATTGAAACGCCAGATGGAAAGCTTCCTCCTGCGAGGGTAGGCATTCCAGATATTCCAATGAGAATGGCAAATCTGATCCCACCCATGCAGCAACTCTGTAACGGCATTGTCGAGTTGGCGATCCGCAGAGAAGTGAGTCAAGGTGCAACGATCTCATGTCACAAGGGGTGTGGTGTCTGTTGCAGTCAGCTTGTACCCCTCTCATCCCCAGAAGTATTCTTTCTCTTGGACTTTGTCTATGCATTACCATCCGAACGCCGAAACCAAATCGAAGCGCGTTTTCGAGCAGTAAAAGAAGCCATGGAAGCTAAAGGGCTTGTTGAAAGGCTAAGAAAGATCGAAGATACGCAGGAACATCAAATGCTTGCTTGGGACTATTTTCGGATGGGAATGCCATGTCCCTTCCTTGAAGAAAATGCATGTAGCATCCACCCCCACAGGCCTTTTGCCTGCCGGGAATATAATGTCATTTCACCTCCTGAACTATGCACCGATCCCTTCAACAAAGGAATAAAAAAGATCCGGATCCCTAAAAATATGACAACGGCAACAGCCAGGCTCGCAGCCGAGCTATTCGAATTACCCGCCATGCTTATCCCTATGACATCGGCTCTCGAATGGGCTACTGAACATGAAACCTACAACCGACGAACATGGCCTGGCGTCTGGCTCTTTAACCGAATGATGGAATATGCCACCGGCGCTGATCTGGAAAGTCTTAATCCCGAAATGAACAAATAGCCACCATGATTAAACACATTGCTCTTCAAGAAATGGGTTCAGGAAGAAGTTATCGAATAAGCTTACCGTGTTTGATTGGCCGCAGTGCAGAAGCTGATCTGTCCCTTTCAGATCCCACCCTTTCGCGCCGGCATGCTCTCATTGGGGAAACAAACAATGAGCTATGGATTGAGGATCTTCAAAGCTCAAACGGAGTCTTTGTGAACGGCGAGAAGATCAATGACAAAGCCTTTCTTAAACAAGGCGATTCAATACAATTGGGCCAAATGAAGTTTCTGGTCTCCCAGGCAGAAGAAGGGGCTTTGGAACAAACCGTTATCCTACACTCCCTTGACGCCAAAGCGGACTGGCCCTTGGATCATCAGAGGCTTGAACTGATCTACGATATCACAACCGAATTGTCTGAAAATCAGAACTTGGCAGCTTTCGGCGAAAGGATTTTTTCAAGATTGAAAAAAATTTTCAACCAAAATCGAGGATATATAGCCCTATTCCAGGAAGACGGCTCTCTCAAACCGATATGCATGGACCCTGCTTTGGATTCGGTTCCACTCAGCAGGAGCATCCTTAACCGATTATTCCAGAATGGGGAATCATTCCTGCTGGCGGACGCACTGAGTGAGGTTTCTCTAAAGGAACAAGAAAGCGTCATAGGACTAAGGATCCGGTCTGCTTTATGCGCTCCGCTGATCTACCGTAATCAGATCTATGGTCTTATCTATTTGGATTGCAACATCCCCGGAGCTTATCAGGAAGGCGACCTGGCGTTCCTAAAAGGCATCGCCTCAATCCTTGCTCCTATTATCGAGAATAGTCGCCTTTGGTCAGACCTGAAAAAGCAGTACTCCCGTGCGATGGACAGCTTGAGGGAGACACAAGCACGGCTGATTGGTATGGAGCGGGCAGCGGCTTACGGTCGCCTGGCTCAAGCCATGGCTCATGAGATCAGAAATCCGGTGATGGTCATAGGAGGGTTCGTCAGAAGGATGACACCATCCGAATCAGAAAGTGTAAAGGGCAATCATTTTAAGGCGATCATGACGTCGGTAGAAAGAATAGAAATGGTTTTAAAAGAGGTGGACAATTTTGTGAACCTTCCGCTGCCTCAAAGGAAACTGGTAAAAATGGATCGGCTCATCCAGGAAGAAATCGAAAAAGTCGGTCTTCCTCCCCTCCTGACGATAAATACCCCCCATTTAATGGTCCCCCTCGATTCTGATCTCTTTAAAAAGGCCCTTTCTTTAATCTTTAAGGAAATCCTCTCGAGCGGTTTTCAAGCTTCCGGCTTGGAAATAGTCATGCAGGACTCAGAGAATGAGCTTGAGATTGTCATCGGAAAAACTGAAAGCAGACATTTCTGTCAACTTTTCGATTCCGAGCTGCAATGGAAGCCATGGAGTCTCAGTCTTTATCTGAACGTCGCCCATAAGATTATATCGGACCACGGAGGGAAACTTCTTTTAGACCCATCGGCACATTCTGCGTTTCCGATCATTATTAGAATACCAAGGACGATTAAAGCATGAAGCTTGGGATAGGCATTTGAGGTCAATTGTATCGTTTGTCTCTCGGATGGACAGGAACGAAATAAATAAGGGAGGATGAAATGGTGAAAACAGTATGGCTTTCTTCATTAGTCTCTTCAGAAAATACGGTTAAGAATTTGATTTCTCAACTCAAAACCTATGGCCTTGAGGTCAAGGGGCATTTCTGGGAGGATGATCTGGAGAAAATGGCATGGGCAAAGGCCAGGGAGGAACTGATCAAGCCCGATGTCACCCTTTGGCTCATTTTATCATCTCAAGAGAATCTGTCGAATCCTTCGATTCGATATGGACTTTCGCTCCTCACCATCACTCTCCAGGCCCACAAAGGACTTTCCTTTCCACTGGTGATTCTTCTTCCCCAGGGAGAACCCCCCTCAGTGGAAACCCTTCCCACTCCCCTTAGAGGGGTTGATTTTTTATCTCTTAACGATCCAAGTATGGCAGCCAAACTCGTGGTGAAAGTTCATGCTGCCGTTAAAGAAATCTTTTCAGAATATCGTTTGGACGTCTATGGAAATCCACAAATCGGGCAGTGGTTTGAAATCGGGCCGCAAAATGTCTCTTGGCCTGGGGTCATGTTCGGCGTAGCAGGGGGTGAGATCACCTTCCATGCCGTCGGCCCAAAGGGAAGCCTTCCCGACCAATCAGTCCTTCATTACCCATTAAAGGGTTTGAAATTGAGTCTAGGCGAAAAAGAGTATGTGGCCTGGGCTGCCCAAAACGAACTGAACTCCCAGACTTCCTATTTTGTTAAGGTGAAGGGATTTCCAGAATCGATTATCTTTGGCCCCTATTCAACCCAGGAAGAGGCGGATGTCTATGTTCTGAAAACAAAATGATCATCTCGTTCTTTGCCTCACCGTCTTCTATCTCAGGAAGGCAGGAATTCCTGAATTACGACGAAACCTGATCTGAGTGCTGGAACTCCGATATAAGGATCAAAGATAGTTAGGCAGTGTATGGTGGTTTTTGTGCGCTGTTCACTAAGAAATTTTTCAACTCAGCCATATGTTCTGGAGGGATGTCCACAAATCGCACTCCGGTTCGATAATCCCATGTCCAATCCTTCCTCAGATGAATATCCTTCCAAACCACCTGGACGAACGTCTCAAGGGTATTGAATTCAGAACGAGAATGACAAAATAGTTTCAACGCTAAACGTTGACCAATTCCCATTTCCTCCGGAAGGTAGACAAGTAATCCCCCTTCACTGGCATTGACAGCTCGACCGTATCTGAAGAATAAGTTGGCTCTACTATACTTAACTGGCAAATCGACATTGATTCTTGGATATTTTCTTTTTTCTGTAGCAAGGGTTTTTTCCATTAACTCCATCGGATTGCTCCTAACCAATTTGATTTTGTTGGATTTAACAGCAAAAATTATGCCAGAGGGAGGTTAACCGCTTTAGTCTCGTAACTGGCTGGAGTTTAAGGTTGGAATTGAATTATAAAAAAGATTTAAGCTGGAATATTCCCTAACAGGAAGTGACATGTTGTCAATGATTCTTGACAAAATATCTGCTTTCTATTCCAACATTTCGGGGTGGGCAGGCAATCGTAATAAGAGCGGATGGGCAGTTTCATCTCGGAGCCACGAGAGTCAGGATGCAAAACACCCCAAGCATCACATAGTAGACCGCTCCCGACATAGGGTCTCGGCTTGCAAGATACTCACTGATCGAGAGACCCCGAAGCCAGAGCACAAGTGTAAATTCCGCGACCAGCATGAGGCCAAGGCCGACGCAACCCATCCCAAGTCGGCTTGACAGTTTGGGCGACACAGCGAGACGCCGAACAATCCACCGCGCTGCCAAAATGGCGACCCCGAACATGATGGGCGTTTCCATTAGCTCAGCTATTCTCGTGGCAAAACGCGGGACGACCCACAGGATGCGTATTGCTCCAAGCGCGAAGCCCGCTCCGAATACGAGCGCGAAATAGAGTGCGCCAGCTTTCAGAATCTGCACAGCGGCTTTTTGCCTCCCGGGACGTATTGTCTCGCCCTCCTCAGATCTTCTATTTGATGGGCCACTCCCCTCTTTCCTTCAAGACATCCCGATAAACCTGAAGGGCCTCATTCACAGCAGGCATTCCCGCATAGGGTGCCAACTGGAAAAAGATCTCAGTAATTTTTCTTGGGTCACAGCCGACATTCAAAGCTGCATTCACATGGAGTTTCAATTCATCCGTGGCGCGTAGCGCAGCCAGCATGGCACACGCAACCATCTGCCTTTCGGGCAAAGTCAAAACAGTTCTGGAATAGAGCTTGCCGGTGATAAACAGGGATAAATCATTGGCGAGGTCTTTGTCAAATTCCTTCCACGTCAGATAAGGGGGATCCATCTTGATCCCTTTACCGAATAGTTGATTGGCTGTATCTTGAGTCTTTTTTCTTAATTCGTCATTCATGATAGGAGTCCTCCTTCAATCGTTGCTCTTTGGCATTGGAAATATGGTTTTTTGTCTGAATTCAAACTTATGAATAAGGGACGCCCCTATTTATACCAAACTCCTTCTAATTCTCGATATATTTTTTTCGTCGTTGGAGTGGGGATGCCCAATTTTTTTCCGAGATTAATAATCGTGCCACCGAAAAGTTCCAATTCACTTTTACCTTTCTTCTGGTGGATATCTCTTGGTTAACTTCCGAAATAGCCTCCAACACCACCAACACCAAGTATGGAAACATTTAACTTGCCCATCGTCTATTCACCCTGAAAAATAATACGCCTGTTTTACTTTCGCAACAGGATCTGTTCCAAACGAATCTCAAATCGCCGGTCATCTTCTAATTGCCTCTTCTTCGGACCTTTTGTTCTACCACCCTCCCGACGGAATTTCGCCTTGACCTCGCGCTCCTCCAATAAGAACCCGATCTTTTCTGGACGAAACTCCCTACCCATTGGGCTCAGACACTTTGCCCCCTTCCCCAGCACAATAGCTGCCAACCCCCAATCACCCGTTATGACTACATCTCCTGTTTCCGTTAGATTCATGATTTTCATATCCGCTTCCTGAGAATCGTCTCCCACCACAATAGGATGATCTGATTCTATATCGTGATTGAAATTGGCCACTGTCCAGACTGGGATATAGTATTTTCGTCCAAGTCTCATGCAGATATGCAACACAGATCTGGGACAGGCATCTGCGTCTACCAAAATCTTCATAGAATCCATATTATCAAGAAAAAAGGGCAGAACCATTTAGCTCTGCCCTTTCGTTTATTGTAGCGCCCCCATTTATTGCCTGCCTGCGGTAGGCAGGGGGGCGAATGAATTCCGTTCCGACAACCGCCGGAACGCTACTTATTCTCATTCATCAAATACTCATGAATCGAATTGGCTGCCTTTCTTCCTGCACCCATGGCCAAAATGACAGTGGCTGAACCTGTTACGATATCTCCTCCTGCCCAAACTCCAGGCTTGGTGGTCTTTCCTGTTTCAAGGTCAGCAACGATATAACCTCTCTTATTAAGCTCCAGACCTTGTGTCTGCGCAGGAAGAAGTGGATTGGGACCGGCGCCAATGGCCACCACCGCCATATCACACTCCAATTGAAACTCCGAACCCTTGATGGGAACCGGTCTGCGCCTTCCTGAGTCATCGGGCTCTCCCAACTCCATCTGGAGACATTCCACACCGGTTACCCAACCATTATCATCTCCTAAAAATTTTGTGGGAGCCGTGAGTAGATAAAACTGGACTCCCTCTTCCTCTGCGTGGTGAACCTCTTCAATACGGGCAGGCATCTCATCTCTTGATCGGCGGTAGATGATTCGAACGGTGTCTGCACCTAATCGAAGAGCTGTCCTGGCTGAATCCATTGCCACATTTCCAGCTCCAAAGACTGCCACATTTTTCCCTCGGGCGATGGGTGTATCATATTTAGGGAAGAGGTATGCCTTCATCAAATTGGATCGTGTCAAATATTCGTTGGCTGAATAAATGCCGCAGTAGTTCTCCCCTGGGACATTTAAAAACTGGGGAAGACCTGCGCCCAAACCTAAGAATACAACATTATATTCCTTGAGGAGCTCATCAACAGTCTCAATTCTTCCGATGACACAGTCACACTCTACCTTCACCCCTAAACGCTCTAAATAGTTGACCTCTGCCTGAACAATCGCCTTGGGAAGACGGAATTCTGGAATACCATAGATCAGAACGCCCCCGGTTTTATGGAGGGCTTCAAAAATGGTGACCTCATGTCCTTTAAGAATAAGATCCCCTGCCAGGGTCAGACCTGCTGGTCCTGATCCCACGACCGCCACTTTCTTACCAGTTGGTGGCGCCTTCTCTGGAATGGTAATTTCTCCTTTAGTTCTCTCCCAATCCGCAGCAAATCGCTCCAATCTGCCGATGGCAACGGGTTGGTCCTTCTTCCCAACGATGCACACCTTTTCACACTGGTCCTCTTGAGGGCAGACGCGTCCACAAACGGCAGGAAGGCTGTTTCGTTCCTTCAATTTCCGTGCCGACCCGGCAAAATCCCCATCCAAAATAAGTTTGACAAAAGCCGGGATATAGACTTCTACTGGGCATCCCTCAATACATTTTGGTTTCTTGCATTGAAGGCAACGACTCGCCTCCAACTGGGCCAATTCAGGTGTGTATCCAAAGGGGACCTCATCAAAATTCCTCGCCCTCACCTTAGGGTCCTGCTCAGGCATCTTTTGCCTTGGGACTTTTGGTTTTTTCTCTTTTTCTTCTTTCTCTGCCATCTCAACCCCCCCTATTTTACTGCCGCCGTAAATTGTTCCATGGATGCCTTCTCCTCTTTGAGATAGGCCCTTTGCCGTTTTACCAGTTCATCATAGTCGACCTGATGGCCATCAAATTCCGGGCCATCCACACAACAAAATCTCGTCTTACCTCCCACTGTGACCCGGCAGGCTCCGCACATTCCTGTTGCATCCACCATGATGGGATTTAGACTCACCATCGTCTTGACCCCATATTCCTTTGTCAGCTTGCATAAAAACTTCATCATGGGCACAGGGCCAATCCCCACGATCAATTTCACATCCTTCTGTTCATCTAAAATCTTGCGAAGGACATCCGTCACAAATCCGTGATGACCATAACTCCCGTCATCCGTCGTCACCCTCAAATCGTGACTGGCCGCCTTCATCTCATCCTCTAAGATTAGGAGGTCTTTCGTTCGAGAACCGATGATAGCAATCACATTGTTCCCCGCTTCTTTGTAGGCTTTGGTAATCGGGTACATGACGGCAACGCCTGTCCCACCTCCGACACAGATCACCGTTCCAATCTTTTCGACATGGGTCGGCTTACCCAATGGTCCGATAATATCGGTGATGGAATCGCCGACATTGAGGGTTCTCAGGAGAGCAGTGGACTTTCCAACGACCTGAAAGATCAAGTCGATCATCCCTGTAGCTGGATCGGTCCCTCCCATAGTCAAAGGAATTCTCTCCCCAGTTTCATTGACCCGTAAAACGACAAATTGTCCTGGCTTTGCCTTACGAGCAATTCTGGGGGCCTCCACTTTAAAGTGGCACACCGTTTTCTCAGCCATTTCCCTTTTATATGTAATCTTATACAATCTTCCCCCCTCCTTTCTGATAAATTTTTCACAAAGTTCGTCCTATATATAAATGAAGTAAAAATAAATGTCAAACTTTTATTACATTGATAAAAAATAATATACCCTTGCTACACGATCAAGAAGAGATTTCTGAAAAAGTCAACCCTTCGACTCCCCGGCCTGAAGGCCGTGGCTTGCTCAGGGTTGACCCTGAGCGGCGCTTCTTTACCCCGCCTTCAAAGGCGGGGCTTGGTGCCGCCGAATGGGTCAAGAAATCTCTGTAATCAAGAGAGCGTATAGTAGTTTTTCAGGGCTCTCAAGAATTTATCTTGACAGATGATGAAATTTAGACGATAAATATAAATATCGAACTTTATATAAGGTTTTTGGGGAACCCCAGAGACTCTTCAGAAAGTCCTAGGGGTTTTAAATTAATGGAGGAGAAAAAGATGAATTTAAAACTTTATGTTGGAAACCTTTCCTTTGGAGCTTCAGAGGAGGACCTAAAGAAACTCTTCTCTGAAGCAGGAACAGTTCAGTCCGTCAAAATTGTTATTGATTCATATTCGGGAAGATCCAGAGGATTTGGTTTCGTGGAGATGGCCTCAAAGGAGGAGGCAGAGAAGGCAATCTCCCAAATCAACGGAAAGACTTTTATGGACCGGGCCTTGATTGTGAGTGAGGCCAGACCTCAGAAAAAAGGGGGGGGCGAGTTCCAGGACAGAAGGGATAGGAACAGGTAACCCGATTTACGAAAGATAAACCCTGTTAGAAATGACGGGGTTCAAAACCCTGTTTTTTATAAAAGGTATTTCAATTCTGAATATTATTCATCCACGCTTTAAAAACGCGGCTTTCTAACGGGGTAAAGGAGAAGGCGTTGGAAGTTAAAGTTCAAAACAACCAGATCGAGAATGCGATCAAAACCTTGAAGCGCCAACTCGCCAGGGATGGAATCTTAAAGGAATTGAAGAAAAGAAGGTCCTACGAGAAACCTTCCGTGAAAAAGAAAAGAAAGCAACAGGAGGCGAGAAGGAGAAGACAGAGGGCAGCCCGCAGATTTTCAAGATAAGGACATTTTCTCTTTTGTTTCTCAATAGGCAGATAGGGGAACTAACTACTGGTGCCCGGTATGTTCACGGCGATCCAGAGTTTTCCTTCTTCTGTCTGGAGAAGGCCTTTTCTGGAGAGCAGGGCGATCGCTTCTGAGGAAAATGCTCTAACATCTTTAAAGTCAAGGATGACTTTTTGGATTTCGACATTTAAAACCCCTCTGAGCCTCTTGGTCAATTCCTTTGCTCCCTCCCGATCAATTGATCCCTCGAGTCTGACAAAAAGCGTTTTAAGGCGTTCGTTGTAAACAGAATAGAGTTTGAGCGTATCCGTTGCTTTTTGGCCAATCAGAAGTTTCTTCTCTGCAATCTTCTCCCCCATCCGCTGAATCAAGTCCCGAGTATTCTGGAGAGGGATAGTATCGTTCATTCTCTGCAAAATTCGTGAAAGACTTGGGAGATAACCCTCGGGGGTCCTCTGTGCAATGCTCCGATAGGCAATATTTGAAAGGACTCGAGTGAAGAATCGTTGTTGTGGATGGAAAACCCTCTTAAAGATGGAATTCCAAGAATAGGCCTCTTTGCATGCCCAATTAAATCCACGCTGAAGAGTCTCTTCGGTCATCAACCTCGGCTTGAAAACGACGGTGGCTCCATTATATTGAGCCCAATCCTTATGCAGGAGCCTGCCCTCTGGCTCCATTCTTTGAAATAAGGCAGTCCCAGGCAAGGGGGTGAGAATGAAGAAACTGGGCAATTCAATTCGATTCCGTTCACAGAATCGAAGCGTTCTTTCAAAGACCCCTTCATCATCATGATCCAATCCGAAGATCAATCCAGCCACGATCATGATGTCGTGATCATGAAGGGCTTTCATGGCTTCCTCAAATTGGTAGGCTCGATTAAAGGTTTTATTCACATCTTTTAAGTTTTCCGAAGAGAGGGATTCTACACCGATGAACAAAGAGACGCATCCACTCTCCGCAGCAAGTTTCAGAAGCTCGGGGTCCCGGGTCAAGGTCATACTGGCCTGGCTGGCCCATTTCTTTTTTAAGGGCTTTAATCGGGTGAAGAGCTCTTTGGCATAATGGCGGTTCCCGGCGATATTATCGTCAATGAAGACGAGAAAATCCCCTTCTAACCGTTTCACCTCTTCAATCACTTCATCCACCGGCCGACAGCGGTAAGTCTTTCCAAAAAAATGCGTGACATGACAGAAATCACATTGGTGAGGACAGCCCCGGGTCGTTTGGACACAGTTGACCGTCATATATTCATCTTTACGAAGAAGATCAAGCCTCGGAAAGGGGAGTTTTTCCATCGAGCAAAAACCATCCGCTTTATAGAAAGGTTTCAGGCATCCATTCTTAAAGTCTTCGACCAATCCTTCCCAGACATTCTCCGCTTCACCGATTACCACAACATCTACATGCTCCTTGGCTTCGAGGGGAAGGCTCGAGGCATGAGGCCCGCCCATGACGACCGGGATCCCTCTCTGACGAAATCTCTGTGCAATCTGATAAGCCCTGGGGGCATGCATCACCATTCCGGTCACGCCGACCAGATCCACATCTTCTTCAAAATTGATCGGCTCTACATTCTCATCCGTGATCTTCACTTCAATATCCGGAGGGGTGAGTGCGGCCAGCGTTGTCAGCGTGAGGTGGGCAAACCAAATGTTCTTAATCACTTTTTGCGAGTGGCTGATGTAAGGGTGTTTATAGGCTGGATCGATTAATCGAATTTTCAAATAGGTTCCCCCATGAAATGATCCCTTCTGTGTGGAACAGATACCGAGAGGGGATAAATGGCGAGTAGTTATGTAGTCTATTGGTGTATCTTATAACTGAATTACTGGAGGATGTCAATAATTTTCTATTTATTTAGGCCTCTCCGACAGGTTGTAGTAATCCGCTTTACAGGAATCTCTCAAAAAGGTGAGAGATTCTCTGACTTCATTAAAGGATTTCTTCAAGGTTTCGTACTTTTTCTCCAGATCTAAATTCTGGGCGAGGGCCTCCTCCAGTTTGGACTGGAGTTCTCGGTTCTCCTCGGAGAAAAGGGAGGCCTCTCTCTCCTTTAACTTTCCTTTGATTTTCACCACCTCATTCTGTTCCATCTGAGATTCCAAGTCATCCATCCGGTCTAAAGCTCCCTCCTTCTCCAGGGTGACCCTGGTCAAGGCTTCCCTCGCCTCTCTCAATTCCTGTTGAAACTCTTTAATTCTCTCCAGAGCGTCTGTATTCTCCTCCTGGAGATAGATCGATTCGGACTGGAACTCTTTGAGCTTTCGATGTTCTCTGCTCAGGGCCTCCAGTTGGCGCCGTAATTCTTGATTGTCTTGGGTCAATTGATGATTGGTTTTCTGGTAGGAAGTCAGATCCATCTCCAGAGCCCTCTTTGTCTGGGCCGAGGCGAGAAGCTGAGCATGGAGGTCTTCGATCAATTTCAGGACATCCAGGCCTTGTTCTGTCTCGATTCCTTTCTTGGGAGACTCGAAGATCACCTTCCTCTCTGTCTGCTTCTCCGGGGATTTAATCCCCGGAATAGGTTGGTGAGGATCTTTTTCCAGCAACTGGGGTTCCTCCTCCAGAGATGAAGGAAGGGGTTCTTCCAGCTTTCTGATCTTCGGCATCTTTTCGGCGACATTCGTATCGAATCCATCAGCCGTGACCACCTGACTTCTTGGCTTCATCCTGTACCCTCCTCAGCCACTCGGCCTCTTCCCCCTTCCCCTTTCCCGTCTCCGGGAAAGGGAGGGAAGGAGATTATTTGATTCGTTCTTTCATGTATTCATCCATCACCCTTAACATCTCGACAATCTTTTCCACTTCCGCTTTGACCCGGTTCACCTCTTCAAGCATTCGATTGGCCTTCTTCAGATCGAATTCCAGGGCAGATCGCACCGTTAAAGAGGAACGGAGTTCAGAATAAAGCGTATCGATTCGCTCCGTTAAATCATCCTTTTTTGATTCTTCCACAGATCTCTTCAACGGAGAGACGGAACGGGGTTCCGCAACATCCCAAGGCCTTTCAATCGGCTCTTTGTTCAGTGTGTTGGGAAATTTCTGTGCGACGTTGTTGGTAAATTCATCCGACATGATCAGCTCCTTTCAGTCCGATTATTTCATCGATCAGGCTCTGGATATCCGCCGCACCTTTTGACGATTGGGCGAATAGAAAGATCGGAGTCCCTTGGCTGGTTGCCTCTGCAATCTTTGTATCCTGGCGGATCACTGTGCTGAGGAGGTATTTTTCATAGTGGGTTTCCAGCGCCTTCTTCGAACGTTTGCAGATTCGATGGGACTCATTGTAACGGTTAAGGAAGATGAAGATGTTTTCAAAGACAAAAGAAAAATCCTCCTCGATCGTGGAGAGGGTCTCGAAGAGAATCTTGAGTCCGTGATAGGAGAGGAAATCGGCTAAGACGGGGATGATGAGATCGTTGGAGGCAAGGATCGCATTCAGGTTTAAGAGTCCGATGCTGGGAGAGGCGTCCATTACAATCAGTTCGTAGTTCTTCTCCACGGAACTGATGAGCCTCCGCAATCGGAACTCTCTTGAATTCATGGAAAAGAGCGAGAGCTCCACTGGTGAGAGATTCAGGTTCGAGGGAATGATATCCAATGTGGGGAGATCCGTTTTGACGATAATCTTTTCGATCTCTTCCTTTTCGATTAGGGCATGGAACAGGGTCTTGGAAAACTGTTGACTGTTGAGGCCCAGGCATTGGGTCAGATGGCCTTGTGGATCCAGATCGATCAAGAGTGTCCGAACCCCCATCTGGGCAAGACGAAAACCATAAGAGGCAGAGATGGTGCTTTTCCCTGTCCCCCCTTTAAAGTTGAGGAAGAGTTGTTTCCGGATGGATTTGAGGAGGGAAGGAAATCCCAGGTAGTTCCGATACTTGCTGACATCCTCCGGCTTATAATAGCGGCCCTGATTGGAATTCCTTTTGGCAGAAGGAAGGATTCCTTTCACCTCCTTCTCAAGGAGTTCGTGTTTTGAAATTCCGAGGAGCTTGGCAAAGGCCATCGGCGAGTAGACCGTGTCTCCTAAAATCTGGGGCTTTTGAATAAGGGGTAGCGATTGAGTCGCCATAGTTACTTTTTCTTTCTTCAAACTTGACTCCTTAGGAAAGCCATTCTCCTTTTCAACGGTCTCGCCACGATTTTCTCTAAAGTCATCTTCGCCCATTTTCGAAGGCCTGGGTCTGAATCGGTCATCGCCTCCATCATGTAATTCTCGCTCTCGTCAGGATAAAGGGCGGCAAGGGAAAAGAGAGCTGCTTTTCTCACCATCGTATCCTGATCCCTCGACAACTCCATTAGGATCGGTAAGGCGCCCTCTATTTGTGTCCACCCTAATAAGGTCGCAACTTTCCGTCTCACCCAAGTAGATTCATCGCTCAAGAATTGAAGGAGGATATTTAGATCGATTTTTTCCTGATATTGGAACATCCCTCGGAGGGCAGCGATCCTGACTCTCGGATCGCTATCTTTAAGATATTTTTTTAATAAAGGGGAGACGATGGGACTTCGAAATTTAATAAGAGAACGAAGCGCCTGAGCTCTGACGTCTGGGTCTTGATCAGACAAAATCTCTTGGAGGAGAGACATGGGGATGGAGGGATAAGATTTTTCTAAATAATATTTTATTGACAAAATTCTTACCTGCGGATCGGGATGTTTTAGATCAGTTTTTGCCTGTTTTAGAATGGCTTCGGATGAAAAGGTCTTTGGAAGATTATATTCTGCGGGGGGAGAGGGAGGACTCGTCATTTTTTCGTAATCCTGAGAATAAAAAGATTTATCAAAGTCTGAATTTCCTAATCCTGTCGATTTTAAGTAAATCAATCGGAAACGATCTGCCACGTTACCTTCCCGCTCCAAATCTGAGATGCTTTAAAAGAGATTATCCTTTAAAATACTCTTTAAATTCGAATTTCAACTGCTCAGAATATTTTTCCAAAAGCATATCCAAAGCCTCCCTCACATAAACCGACTGGGGAACCTTGGTCTTCTCGGATAACCTCTTCAAAGCCTCCATTTGTTCATCTTTAATATAAATGGTACGGGCAACCTTTTTCTGTGCCAAAAAACCCCCTCTAACCAATTTGAAACACAATATAATACAATATGTTTATTGTGTCAAGAAAAAAATTTTCAAATTTCTCTTTTAATTTCAATAAATTATACTTTTTAATAGACTCCTCATTAATTGAGAAAGGTTCTCTTGAACTCTATTTATTTCAGCCTGGATGGCATCAAATGGGGAATATGAAGAAAAATAGTGATTATAATGGACCGCAAATAGTTGGCCTTAAAAAACATACGTCTCCCTCCTTTTCTTTATCTTAAATTATGCACCAACCACCTCATTCAGCAAATCAAGAGAGCATATAGTAATTTCTCAGAGCTCTCTGAAAAAACACTTGACTTTTAAAAAAGAATTTTCAATAATGTTTTCATTGTAAGTTGTAAGGAGTAGTTGTTTGGATCATAAAAAAGGCCACAAAAGCTTGAACCCCATACTTTTGTGGCCTTTTTAGTTAGGACCAAAGGCGATTACAACTTACGTCAGTTCAGAAAGAGAGGAGGTGAGTCGTAGTGGCCAAAGGTCGTGTTAAATGGTTTAACGAGAAGAAGGGCTTCGGATTCATTTCCAGAGATGACGGAAGTGATGTATTCGTTCACTTCTCAGCCATCAAGAAGGAGGGATTCAAAACCCTTTACGAAGGCGATGAGGTAGAGTTCGAGATCTCAGAAGGTCCGAAGGGTCCACAGGCGACGGACGTGACGGTTCTGGCCTAAGTGGAAACTCGTTAGGCTAAAAGAGAAAGAGACCCCAGGTTTTTATCCTGGGGTTTCTTTTTTTCTTTGCTTAAGTGTGAATGTGGTGTCAGTTAAGGATCCTGAGATTCAATTTGTTGAAGTTAGATTTACGCTATGCGCTATGCTCTATGCGCAGGGCTTCTAGTGTGAGGATAGGTTCATCCATGGGAGAGATTAAATCCACCTTGGAATTGGCAATGGAAAGAACAAAAAAGGTTGCCATCTCCGAAAAGGAAAAAGAAGAGATCAAGCAAAAGGAAGTCTTACAGAAGGCCACCAGCCTCTTTCACCGATATCGGGAAGGACACCTCTCCTTGAATGAAATTCTGAAGCAGATTGAGAAAATGGAGAAGAAGACAGCGGCGACGGTGAAAGAACTCCTTTTCTCCCAATGGATCGACGCGCTCTCTCTGGATGATGATGACGAAAGGATCCTCAAAGGGATTGAATCATTGAAGCAACGCAATATCAACGAGGTAAAAAAGCAATTTCACCATCTGCTATCCCAGTATCAAAGAGAAAAGGAAAAGATTAAAGAAGAGGTGAAGGTTCAATTCACAGAGGCTTTGAGGAAAGACGGCATCTACGGGAGTGCGGTGGAGCCCAAACTCGAAGGGGGCGAACTCTGGAAAATAGAAAATGAGAAATTAGATCTGTCCTACAAGGCCAAATTGGGAGAGATCAAAGAACAACTGAGGGTTTTATAAATAGGCATAAAAATTTTGGCGTATGAATTCGAAGTTCTGAAGCACCATCTCTCTCCCCATCACTACCTCTCCATGGCCTGGCAACAAGATCTCCGTATCCAAACGGGACATCCTCTCAATGCTTTCCTTTATTAATTTGGAATCCCCTTCCAGAAAGTCTGTCCTTCCAATGCCGCCATGAAAAACGAGATCGCCGGTTAAGAGGACCTTCCTCTCCGGCCAATGGATCGTAAGGGAGCCAGGGGAATGGCCCGGGGTCTGGTAGATATAAAAAATCTCTTTTCCAAAATGGAGTTCTCCTTCTTTCAGGTAGAAGTCGACTCGAAATTCAGGCATAGGTTGTCCCATCATTTCAAAGAGGAGTTTCCCGCTCTTGAGAAGGTAGCGTTCCTCCTCTTGGTTCATCGCTATCTTGACCGGTTTATTCAAAAAGGCTTCAAGGCCTTCGAAATGGTCTGGATGAGAATGGGTCAGGATGATTAGATCGATCTCCTCCGGAGAAATCCCATCTCCCTCCATCTGATGAAAGAGATTGGGGACATGACGGGAATGACCTGGATCGATGAGAACCGTTACTTCTCCCCGGATCAAATAAGTGTTGCAATTATTCTCATAGGGATTCTGCCACAGATAGGCGTAAAGATCCTTTTCCAGTTTCATAAGATTTCCTTTTATGCGGCTGATAAAATCCTTTAAACATTAAAATGAAGATTCCCACTTTGCAAGAAGAGGAGATCAAGCCTTCAATTCTATTGATTTTTTTCTCAAATCTGATAAACTCCTAACGAAGCTAAACCTCTCATCAATAGCCTATCGTACTTAAATTTGAAGAATAGCTTGACAAAGCATTCAAGCTTTTTTGAAATTGCTCTTTGTTCAGACACAAATTTTGCTTTAATCACACAGTGAACGAATAATCCAAATGAGTATCTTCGACCTTCGCCAATCAGTGATCGATGAATACAGTAAGTACGTTCAGAGCTTCCTTTCTATTGCTGATGACCGAATAAGAGCATTTATTGAGGAATCGCTCTTAAAAAACCAAGCCCTTTGGCCAGATGCGCTACTGCAATTAAATCCATCTTACGAGATGGCTTCGACAGTAAAAGACCTTGTTATAGAGGGAAAACTCCATCCTCTATGCGCCGACATTTTCTGTGCGGATGGTGGGGATCCTATACGATTATATCTTCATCAACAAGAAGCGATTGAAAAGGCTTTAAACCACAAACATTTCATAGTAACGAGCGGCACCGGGTCTGGAAAAACCCTTACCTATTTCGTTCCCATTTTTGACGCTATTCTTCGCACTAATCCTGAAGAGGCCAAGACTCGGGCAATCATTGTTTACCCGATGAATGCCCTGGTTAATTCACAGGAAGAGGCTTTAAGAAGACTTCTTACTCAATATAAAAATCTTACTGGGAAAGAGTGCCCAATTCGATTCTCGAAATATACCGGTCAAGAAAGGGAGCAGGAAAAACACAATATCCAGAAGAATCCTCCTCATATCCTGTTAACCAATTATGTCATGTTAGAACTCATGCTGATTCGTCCAGAAGAACATAATTTTGTGGATAGAAGCACCGCAGACCTGCAATTCTTAGTCATTGATGAATTACATACCTACCGCGGTAGGCAGGGGGCAGATGTTGGCCTCTTGATTCGCCGATTGCGCGAGCGGTCAGGAAACCAAAATCTCCAATGTATTGGAACAAGCGCAACCATGGTGGCAGGGAAAACCACTTCCAAAAAGGAAAGGCAAGAAGGAGTAGCCCAATTCGCAAGTAAAATTTTTGGAGTCGCCATCGAACCTGACAGCATTATCGAAGAATCCTTGAAAAGGATCACATCGAATCCAGACATTCCATCCGCAGAGATCTTGCATAGCACCCTGGATTCACCCGTTCCCCAGACGGTCGAGGAAATGATTAATAACCCCCTCACAGCCTGGATTGAGCTTACCTTTGGCATCGAGGAGGAGCCGGACGGGCAATTACGTCGCAAACCACCTGTGAGTCTATTAGAGGGAGCTCAAAAACTTTCGGAGTTAACAGGGATTGAGGTTCAACATTGTCAGGAAAGGTTGAGGGAAAGTTTTCTCTTGGGAAGCCAGTTGAAAATGGCCGATGGAAGCTCCCCCTTTGCCTTTAAGCTCCATCAGTTTGTTGGTCAAGGCCGAACGGTTTATGCGACCCTTCAGCCACGGTCAAAAAGGTTTCTCACCCTCGAAGGCCAATACTTCGCGCCTGAACAAAAAGAAGAGCATATCCTCTATCCTTTACTATTCTGCCGGGTATGTGGACAAGATTATTATGTGGTAGCCAGGGATGTTGAGAGTGGACGTTTCCTGCCTTTAGATCCGCAAAGTGAGCAGTCGTCTGCCGCCGGATTTACCAGGGGATATTTCATGTTGTCACCCGAAGGGAATGGCTCTGATTGGAGTGAAGAACATCTTCCCCCTGAATGGTACGGTCAGAATGGAAAGGTCAAGAGGGATTATCGTCAACATGTTCCTGTGTCTACTTGGGTATTCCCGGATGGAACCTTGAAAACCGAACCAGACGCAGAGGCTGCAAAAGGATGGTATCAACCAACTCCGTTTATGCTCTGCCTCAACTGCGGTGAATTTTACACAAGGCGTGATAGGCTCGATTTTCGCAAGATTGCAGGACTTTCGAGCGAGGGGCGAAGCACTTCAACTACCGTATTATCGATTTCTGCATTGCAGCATGTTGAAGAGGGTGGAATTAAAGAGGGGGCAAGAAAGATTCTCAGTTTTACGGACAACCGGCAGGATGCCTCCCTTCAGGCTGGACATTTCAACGATTTCGTTCAGATTTCTATTTTAAGGGCAGCCATTCTAATTGCCCTTAAAATGCATCGTCAGCTCAGATTTGATAATGCTGCTCAGAATGTCGTCGAATCTATAGGTTTGTCTCTTTCAGGTGTAGCTAAAAATAAAGATCTCAGAGAGGATACTACACAAGGTCGGGAAGTCTGGAACACATTCCGCGATTTGGTTGAATATCGACTCTTTGAAGATCTTCGACGAGGGTGGAGAGTTGTTCAACCTAATCTCGAACAGTGCGGTTTATTATGCATCGAATATAGAGGGTTAGAAGAGCTTTGTAAGGATGACAAGAACTGGGATAGCCTACCCCCTTTTAAGATCCTGTCACCCAAAACGCGAAAAGAGATCCTTACACCAGTTCTCGACCATTTCCGAAAGAAACTTGCAATTTCCACTGGCTGCCTTAAAGAGCAGTACCAGCAACAGCTCCGGAAGCGTGCCCTGGAGCAAATTAATGAAAGATGGTCTTTTGATGAAAAAGAAATGCTCCATACCGCATTGAGGTTCTTACCCCCCGGACAACCCACTCGGCCCATCGAAGGCTTGAGTTTGGGAGAGAACAGTTTGATCGGTCGTTATCTCCGAAGAACTCTTGCCATTTCAGAATCGTATCCAAGCTTCATCCAAAAGCTGACAGATCTTCTCTCCTCCCACGGGTTAATGAAGAAAGATTCTGAAAGGGGTGTTTCATTCATCCAATTGGATGGAACATGCCTCTTATGGAACAAATGCATGACAGGATTGCCTCCATCCGATCCGATCTACACTCGACGGGTGCAAAGTGAAGCCTATTTGGAAACAGAGCGAAAAGCAAACGAATACTTTCGCAATTTCTACAAAGGAGGGGCGGCAACTTTACGCGACATAGAAGGTCGGGAGCATACTGCCCAGATTACTTATGAGAGCAGGCAGGAGAGGGAACAAAGATTTCGAGATGGAGATCTGGCTTGCCTCTTCTGCTCCCCCACTATGGAACTTGGAATTGATATTGCTGATCTTCAACTGGTCCATTTAAGAAACGTACCGCCCACCCCTGCAAACTATGCACAGCGGAGTGGGCGGGCAGGCCGAAGGGGCGATCCAGCTCTTATTCTCACCTATTGTGCAGCCGGAAGCGGGCATGACCAGTACTTCTTCCGTCATCGCCAGGAGATGATATCGGGTGTGGTTCGTCCTCCGCGGATCGATTTAGGTAGCGAAGATCTGATCAAAGCCCATATTCATGCTCTTTGGCTCTCCAAGGTCCGATTTTCCCTTGGCGACTCCATAACCGATATCCTGGAAGTGAGCTTAGATACTTACCCTTTAAAAGAAAACACTCTTGCACAGATTCATCTTTCAGAAGCAAGGCTGAGAGAATGTTACGAAGAGGCAGAGCACATCCTTAATACCTGCGGGGCGGATTTATATGTAACAGGTTGGTACTCGAAGGAATGGTTGGAAAGTGTGCTTAAGAGGGCTCCAGATGAATTCAATGAAGCCTTCGAGCGATGGCGTGAACTCTACCGGTCTGCCGATCAACAATGGCAGGAGGCAAATGAAGTTCTGAGGCACCCTGTTAGGGACAGAAGCCAGCGCGTCAAGGCTGAGATTCAAAGAAGAGAAGCAGAACGGCAGAAGAATCTCCTTTGCAATCTCGGAACAACCCGTGAAGAATCTGATTTCTATCCTTATCGGTATCTTGCGAGTGAAGGATTTTTACCAGGTTATAACTTTCCCCGTTTGCCTATCCGTGCTTTCATTCCAAGGAAAGATGGAGAATTTATCAGCCGGCCTCGTTTCCTCGGTATTACGGAATTCGGCCCCAAGAATATTGTTTACCATGAGGGTGCGAAGTATGAGGCTGGAAGGCTCATCGTACCCCCTGGTGGTCTTTCGTCAAGACGGGTTCAAGGGAAATTATGCAAAGTCTGCGGATATTTTCAGAAGGAAGCGACTGTGGACCTCTGCGAGAATTGCAACACTCGTCTCGATGCAACGACCAGTGAAGTCCTGCCCCTTCTCGAATTATCCAATGTCAAGACATGGCGGAGAGAACGTATCACCTCTGATGAAGAGGAGCGCCGCCGTTTCGGTTATGAGGTAACCACCCATTTTCGTTTTGCTCCTTCTCCGGGAGGTCAAAAGCGAATCCTTGAAGCAATGGTTCAAGATGAAAACAATGCACCACTGATTCGAATGGTCTTTGCGCCAACTGCTGAACTTTATCGTGTCAATCACGGATGGCGAAACAGAAGAGAAAAAGGGTTTCTTATTGATATTGAAGAGGGTAACTGGCTGAAAGGGTCTGACATGGATGAAGAGGATTCTGGCCCAGAGTCCTCAAAGCATCCTGAAATCGTCCAGCTCTTTGTCCGTGATTCTCATAATCTTTTTCTTCTCTATCCACTCGAACCTACACTCGCACAAAATGAGGATCTTCAGGCAACTCTCCAGTATTGCCTGCAGAGGGGGATAGAGCAAGTTTTTCAGATCGAAGAGTCTGAGCTTGCTTCAGAGCGAATTGGCTCAGGTTCAAATAGAGCAATCCTTTTCTGGGAAGCCTCCGAGGGAGGGGTGGGCGTCTTAAGAAGGCTGATCGAGGAACGGGATGCCCTCTCTAAGATTGCTATGGCTGCCCTGGAACGTTGCCATTTCAATCCGGAAACCCTGGACGATCTAAAATCGGATTGTTTCCGGGCCTGCTATGAATGTTTGCTCTCCTATGGCAATCAGCGGGACTATCCCAGGTTAAACAGACATATTGTTAGAGATCTCCTTGTCAAGCTTTCGAAAGGATCTGTTCTTTCCCGGAAAGCTGGCCGAGATTACGAGGATCATTATCGTTGGCTTCGTTCGCTAACAGATAGCCGGTCTGAACTTGAACGAAAATTCATCGATCATCTTTACCAAACCAAACGCAGATTGCCCGATGAAGGACAAAAATTCTTAAAAGATTATTACAGCAATCCCGATTTCTTCTACGAACCCAATGTTTGCATCTTTTGTGATGGCTCTGTCCATGATGAGCCAACACAAAAGGAAAAGGATCGTATAACAAGGCAAGAATTAAAAGAGCTTGGTTATCGAGTCATTGTCATTCGCTACGATCAGGATCTTGCAGAGCAGATTCGCCGATACCCTGACGTTTTTGGTGAAGAAAAGGCCACCAAATGAATGGTTTATCCATTGGCTCCATCGTTCGTTGCCGTAACCGTGAATGGATCATCCTCCCATCCCCAGATGAAAACCTGCTATTACTCCGTCCACTGACAGGAAGTGATAGAGAAGTTTGCGGGATTTACAGACCCCTTGCCAACCTGGGCTTCGACAGGATCGAATCAGCCACTTTTCCATTGCCTAAATCAGAGGATTCGAGTGACTCTGTAAGCACAGAGCTTCTCTGGAATGCTGCCCGTCTATCTCTAAGAGATGGCGCAGGGCCCTTCCGTTCCTTGGGTCGTGTTTCTGTTCGCCCCCGTCCATACCAATTTGTTCCTCTCTTGATGGCTTTACGGCTTCAGCCAATACGCCTTCTCGTTGCCGATGATGTGGGTATAGGGAAAACCATTGAGGCATTGCTGATTGTAAGTGAACTTCTTGACCGGGGCGAAATCCAGCGTCTCTGTGTTCTCTGTCCTCCTTATCTTTGTGACCAATGGAAAAAAGAACTTTCCGAAAAGTTCCACATTGATGCAGTTGTCATTCGCTCAGGAACTGTAAGTAATTTGGAACGCAATCTTCCTTCGGGCGATCACAGTATTTTCGGCTACTATCCTTACATCGTGGTCAGCATTGATTATGCTAAATCAGAAAGCCACCGTCCAAATTTTCTGCTTTACTGTCCCGAATTTGTCATCGTGGATGAAGCACATGGCGCTGCCGAGCCATCGGGAAAAGCTCGTTTCCAGCAACAACGCCATGAGCTCCTCCATAAGGTCGCCAAAGATCCAAACCGTCACCTGATTCTACTCACGGCTACCCCCCACAGCGGGGTTGAAGCATCCTTTCTTTCCCTTCTTGGTCTTATACAGCCTGATTTTTCACATTTGAATCTTCAGCGCTTGTCTGAAGGGGAGAGAGATTCCTTAGCGCGCTATTTTGTTCAGCGTAGAAGAGCAGACATTCTTAATTGGCTTGGTGAAGAAACTCCTTTCCCTGACCGTGATCCTTCCGAAGAGACCTATGATTTATCTCCTCCATACCGTGAACTATTTGAGCGTGTCTACAAATTCAGCCGGGAATTAGTTCAGACCGGCGAAACACTTTCAGGTTGGAAAAAACGCATACGTTACTGGACAGCCCTCGCATTGCTTCGGTGTGTCATGTCGAGTCCGGCGGCTGCTTTCTCTGCCCTTCGGAAAAGAGAAAGAGGGATTCTGATCGACGAGGAAATCACCGACGAGTCATACTCTCCATATGTCTACGATCCCACCGATCAAGAGACCCTGGACGTTCAACCAGGCCATATCCTGGATGAAGGTGAGAGCGATTTGAGCGAAGGGGACCGCAAACGTCTCCGTGAATTCGGGCGACTGGCTGAACAAATCCGCAGCGGAGAAAATGATCTCAAGGTTAAAAAATGCTGTGAAATCATCCGTAACCTCTTACGCGAAGGCTATCGGCCAATTGTCTGGTGCCGTTACATCGCTACAAGCGATTATGTAGCCGATGAGTTACAGCGCCGCCTTGGAAAGGAATTCCCGGATCTGCGAGTCATCTCTGTTACAGGTAAAGACTCTGAAGATGAGCGCCGTTCCCGCGTGGAAGAATTATCCCTTCATCCTCGCCATGTTCTCGTGGCTACCGATTGCCTGAGCGAAGGCATCAACCTTCAAGAGTCATTCACCGCCGCTCTTCATTACGACCTTCCCTGGAACCCCAACCGCCTTGAGCAGCGCGAAGGAAGGGTTGACCGTTTTGGTCAATTTTCAAAAAAAGTTAAAACGGTCCTGTTCTATGGTCGTGATAATCCAGTGGATGGCGCTGTCCTGGATGTCCTATTGAGAAAAGCTAAAGAGATTCACCATGACCTGGGCATAACGGTTCCTGTACCCACGGATAGCGAAACGATCATGGAGGCTGTATTGAAGACCCTCTTCTTTCGGGCTCCCCAGGTGCAGCAACTTAACCTTTTTACTGAACCAATTGTCCAGGATGTCCACCGCCGATGGGAGGAAGTTGCCGCCCGCGAAAAAGAAAGCCGCACACGCTTTGCCCAACGGGCAATCAAACCCGATGAAGTAGATCGTGAACTTAGAGAGAGCGACTCTGTGTTAGGCGATCCCGGAGCAGTTAAAGATTTTGTCCTGAACACCTGTCAGCGCCTCGGAGTTACGGTACAGTCAAAATCAAAAGGGGTATTTACGATTCTCACACTGGATCGATTTCCTGATATGGTTCGAACTGTTCTTCCTGCTAAGAATGAGTGGAGAGTTACCTTTACGACCCCCGCGCCTGAGAATGTGACTTATTTGGGGCGCAATCATCCATTTGTTACGACACTGGCCCAATACCTGCTTGAGGAGGCTCTCACCTTTGGAGAGAAAGCCCATGCAGCCCGATGTGGCGCTATTCGCACCCAGAGGGTAGATCGGCGAACGGTTATGTTCCTCTTGAGACTCCGCTCCACTCTCGAAGAACCAGACAAGAGGCCATTACTAGCAGAAGAAGTTCTTGTTTGTGGATTGCGAGGATCCCCCCCTGACAAGTTAGAACGGGTTCCCGATCACGAGGTCCTCGAACTGCTTCAGAGGGCCAAACCCGATGCCAATATCTCCATCCAAGAGCGGCAAGAAGTCCTGAGGGAGGTTCTGGGATGGTGGTCTGATCTCCAATCTTTTCTCCAATCCATCATCCAGGAGAGGGCTAAAAACCTCTATGAAAGTCATCGTCGTATTCGTTCAGCGGCTCATATTGCCCGTCGTGGACTATCAGTTCAACCGCACTTTCCTCCTGATCTCCTTGGTACCCTCGTGCTATTGCCTGTGCCGAAGGGAGTAATCAGATGACCACACGGTTTCCATGCTTGAATATTGAGGGTGGTCTATTTGCTGGGGATTTAATTGACCAGATCGGCGATGGAACTGTACAGGGACAAAAACCTGCTGACTTTAAGCTTTCTCCTCGAACTTATCTCACTGACGAAATCGCTGCTGCTTGGACGGATGCCCGTTCTTTCTGGACCGCTTTTCAGCATCGTCTGGAACGTCTGCCCCAGGAGGACACTGCAACGAGTATTACTCGCGACCAGTGGATGATTCCTCTTCTGAGCCTCCTTGGCTACGAGCTTACCTATGCTTCCCGGGCCGCTGAAGTAGATGGACAGACATACGCCATCTCCCATAGAGCCGGTCAGGATGAAAATTCGCCTCCGGTCCACATTGTCGGTTGCCGCCAGTCCCTTGACCGTCGGCCTGAATCGGGGAGACCCCGCCTAGCTCCCCACTCCCTTCTTCAGGAATATATCAACCGCACCGAGCATCTCTGGGGGATTGCCACCAATGGTTATACACTGCGGCTCCTCAGAGATTCACAACTCATACGCCGCCAGGCTTATATTGAATTCGATCTCAAACAGACGATGGAGAGCGAAAAGTTTGCTGACTTCGCCCTTCTTTACCGTCTGGTTCATCGTACCCGTCTACCTTGCGGCGTTGAGGACGCATCTGAATGTTTATTGGAACGATACCACTCAATAACCATCGAACAGGGTGGCCGTGTCAGGGATCATTTAAGGGACGGTGTCGAAGAGGCGCTGAAAATCCTTGCAAACGGACTTCTTCATCATCCAAAAAACCAACATCTACGTGAGAGGTCCAAAAACGGAGAACTGAATCCTTATTCCTCCTATCAACAACTTCTACGCCTCATTTACCGGTTCCTCTTTCTGATGGTAGCAGAGGAGCGGAATCTCATCACCGAAAATCAGGCTTACCGCGATCACTACAGTATCAGCCGACTGCGTTACTTCTCGGAACTCAGGCCTGCCTATTCAGATCACGAAGACCTATGGATTGGTTTGCAAACCACTTTCCGTCTCTTTCAAGATGAGGAATTAGGTAAGATGCTTGGAGTGCCACCTCTTAACGGTGATCTCTTCAATACTGCTCAAACTCCCGATCTTCAAGGCCTATCGATTACGAATCGTGAATTCCTGACTGCCATATGGGATCTCTCAATGTACCGTGAAAACGAACGAACACCATGGCGCCGGATCAACTATGCTGCCCTCGATGTGGAGGAACTTGGAAGCGTCTATGAAAGTCTTCTCGATTTCCAGCCTGTTTTCACAGAGCGAGATGGGAAACCTACCTTCGAACTCGCCTATGGGATGGAACGCAAATCGACGGGTTCCTACTACACTCCACCCGAACTGGTAAACGAACTTATCAAAAGTGCGCTTGTGCCTGTCCTTGAAGAACGTCTAAAAGAGGTAAAAACTCCTCAGGAGAAAGAAAAATCAATTCTAAATCTTAAGGTGTGTGATCCCGCTTCAGGGAGCGGGCATTTTCTCCTGGCAGCGGCAAGAAGGCTTGGAAGAGAACTTGCGAAGATTCGAACCGGTGACGATGAACCTGCCCCCGAACAAATGCGCCTTGCTATAAGGGATGCCATTACTCACTGCATCTATGCTGTGGACAAAAATCCTTTGGCAGTTGACCTGTGCAAAGTTGCCCTGTGGATGGAGGGTCATGCCAAAGGGAAACCCCTCACCTTTCTGGACCATCGAATCCGCTGCGGGGATTCCTTGATTGGAGTGCTGGACCTTAAAGTCTTGGAACAGGGGATACCCGATGAAGCTTTGGATCCAGTGACTGGTGATGATAAACAAGTGGCTCGGTCATTAAAAAAGCAAAACCGTTCCGAGCGTGAAGGACAGCGTTCACTACCTTTTGAAGCGAAAAAAGAAATCACGAGCCTGCTTGACGCTTATCAACCTCTACGTGAACTACCCGATGACACCCCTGAGCAAATCCGAAGGAAAGTCGAAGCCTATCAAAAAATCCAGAGCCATGGTTCAAAATGGTGGCATGACAACACTGCTTGTCACCTTTGGACAGCAGCCTTTTTTGCTGAACTCACCCAAGAAAACAACAAAAATAATCGAATTCCTACTACCGAAACCTTGCGCCGTTATCTTGAGACACATGCCATTGATGGCAGACAGATTGGCAATGCTTGGGCTCTTGCCCAGAAACATCATTTATTCCATTGGCCACTTGAGTTTCCGGATGTATTTGCTTCTGCTACTCCCTCTCCCTTGATGGGACAGAAGTCTCCTCCTTCCACTTCCCGCTCGACAGGGGATTCCCTTTTTCTTCCCTCCCCCTTGATGGGGGAGGGTGCGGGTGGGGGTGTAGGAGGCTTCGACGTTGTCCTCGGAAATCCCCCATGGGAGCGGATCAAATTGCAGGAGCAGGAATTTTTTGCATCCAGAGACCCTGAAATTGCACGCGTACCAAACAAAGCAGCTCGGGAGCGCTTGATCCGGCAATTGCCAGACCAGAATCCAAGTCTCTGGCACGAATTCAAAGATGCGAAGCATTCTGCTGAGGCACAGAGCAAGTTTATGCGACATTCTGGCCGCTACCCTCTAACTGCCCGAGGTGACATCAACACCTATGCCGTCTTTGCCGAATTAGCCCGAAACCTAATTAATCCTAAGGGGCGAGTGGGAATCATTGTACCCACTGGAATAGCCACGGATGATACATGCAAACATTTCTTCGGAGACCTGGTTGAAAAGAATAACCTGTTGAGCCTATTCGACTTTGAAAATAGGGATGCGCTTTTTCCCTCAGTACATCGGTCCTATAAATTCTGTCTTTTCACCCTGAAGGGGAAAACAGACAAAGTCATGCAACTTTCAGAGTTTGTCTTCTTCGCCACTCGTGCTGAACAAATAAAAGAAGGAATTCGTCGGTTCACCCTTTCTGCTGAAGATTTCAGGCTTATTAATCCTAACACTCGTACGTGCCCGGTTTTTCGCACGAAGGCAGATGCAGAACTGACAAAAAAGATATACAACAGAGTTCCTGTTTTGGTTAATGAAGTAGAGAACAATAATGCATGGCATATTGACTTCAGACGAGTTTTCGATATGAATAAAGTGGAGATTTTAAAAATCTGTAGTAGGGAACCTGCAAATAATGCCATCCCCATGTATGAAGCCAAGATGATATGGCAGTTCGATCACCGCTTTGGCACTTACGAAGGCCTCAGTAACCGTTCTAGCACACATTTGCCGACACCTAGACCTGATCAGTACTCAAGTTCATTTTTCGTTATGAAGCCATGGTATTGGATTCCTACTGATGAAATGGCAAGCCGTCTCCCCAGTTGGGAGCGGAAGTGGCTGCTAGGCTTCCGCGATATCACGCACGCGGCAAATGAGCGTACGGCTATTTTCACCATCCTGCCCTTCGTAGGCACAGATTTTACAATTCGTCTTGCATTTCCCAAAGAAACTGCACGATGGATCTCCTGTATTATAGCCAATGCAAATTCCCTTACCTTTGATTACGTTTGTCGTCAATCGGTGGCTGGAACACATTTGGCTGATTACATAACTAAGCAACTCCCTACATTTCCACCAACCTTATACACACCTATTGATTTAGAATTTATTGTTCCACGCGTATTGGAATTGGTCTATACAGCCTGGGATGTCAAACCATTTTCTGATGATGTATGGCGCGAAGCTGATGATGTGTTCAAGTCCGAGATTAAGAAACAATGGGAAACGAATCGTGTGGCTACCGGTGGGCACATATGGAATCCACCCGAATGGGCTGAAATCGCCGAAGATGGTATTCCGCTTCCACCTTTTAAATGGGATGAAACCCGCCGCGCCACCCTCCGGGCTCAACTGGACGCATATTATGCCAAACTTTATGGCCTTACCCGTAATGAACTTCGCTACATTCTCGATCCGAAGGAAGTATATGGCCCTGACTTCCCCGGCGAAACCTTCCGCGTCCTAAAAGAGAAGGAGGAGAAGCAGTACGGCGATTACCGCACCCGCCGTTTGGTATTACAGGCCTGGGATAGATTGGACGCCAATGGGAAAAGTCAAGGATAAAGATTTGATGCGTGCTCTTTGATGGGCGACCCCAATTAATTTGGGAAAGGTTCACGATTCGGTGTCTAAAAAAGTTTGACAACGATTATGTAATTATTATATAAATCTATAGTCAAATTAGAAAGGAAATCCAAACCAACAAATGATTTCAACGGGTTACGAATCTGCTTGAAGATTTTTTTAGTTTTTACTCCCCGTTGCAAGATGCTTGACAGATCACCTATTAGGAAATTCATTTTGGATCAATAACTCCGAGACTGTTATGCCTGCAAATGTGAAAACTTACAAGTTACTGTGTGAATACAGATTTAAGCCAATTCTTTTGTTTTACGATGCAAAGAACCAAATAGGTCATGCATTGTTTAAAGATTACAAGCACTGGAGTCATGATGGTCTCAGAATAAATCTCAATAATTTTGAAAACCGAAGTGTTCTTGCTATCGACCATAACCGGTTAGCTTTAGAATTTGACATACCAGATTCTTATGATGAATTCCGCACTGAGTTTGAACGTGCTTTTAAAGAGTACACTAAAAAAATCAAAATTGAGAATTATCTCAGATGCGGCCTCCGGACCCAAAGTATGATTCCTGTGGAGATGCATTTTAGTGAGTTGACAAAGATTACTGAGGGAAAGTTTTTATCTCATGAGAAAGACCTCTTACAGATTGTTGGTAACCAAGTAGACGATTATCAGTACAACGTAGTAAGTGAAAGAGAAGGTTTTAAGATTCATGTGATATGTGGTCCTGTAGTAAAAGAAGAAATAGGACGTTGGTATCAGCCAGCTAAATTAATTCTTGATCCAGGTCAGGAACCCAAACCAATCAAATATCCTGATGTGGCGTTCTTCATCGATTGTGACTGCTATGTTGAGAATCCGGAATCAGATATGTGGGAAAATTTCTTGGATAGAGCGACGCGCCTTATAACTTCCATGAATAATGCAATAAACGAATATATATGGAGGTAAACAATGGTTCCTCAAATTCAATTAACCGCAACTGCTGGAGTTAGTCCTCTCCAAGATTTTGCAGATTCGATGACTGTCTTTAAACCTTATCTCGCGTCTCTTAAAGAACCACCGCAAGAGAAAGAAGATAGATATTCTGAGTTTCTTTATCATGGGTTGACACCCCAAATAGTAGAGAAGGGTAACGGTGCATCGCAGGTTATTGATATAACAGCTTCTAGATACTCTGAGAAGCCTTCTAGACAATATGCAGAGTTGGTGTTTCAACGCAATATGAGGGAAATTCCACCTCTACTTGAGCAACTAAAAGTGAATTTGGAGAATCCGGAGGGTGCAAAGTTTATGCAGTGGTTCAGAGAGAGACTACATCGAGTTTGGGAAGTTGCAGATGTTTTGCCAAAAGAGAAGGTTCTTTTTTTAAGTGCCATGGAGGAAACAGTTAGAGCCAAAAGATGGCGTGATCTTGCAACTGGGCAAGTTCAGATTTTGGAACAAGTAATTAAACAAACCGAAAGTGGTACATTGAATTTAGCTGGCGCGCTGAGAACACTTCATCGTAACTTCATAGACATCTATCCATCTGCGTCAATAGACGAAAGCGATGAAAACGAATAACCACCTGAATGGAGATTGCTTCCTTGAAACCTCTGTCCCAAGACAAATGTCGTTTGGACATAGCCTTCTTAAAGAAGAAATTCGGAAATATCTTACGAGGTGTTCTCAAAAATGGAGTTCTTTTTACGTTTTGATGGAATATAAGCGATCCGTGGTCAAGACACTGATTGATCTTTATTTCGTTGCAAAAGAAGAAAAAACTCCAAGTGATGCTCTACATTATTTCCAAGAAGGATTTAGGACAAGACAAAATAAAATTGTCCTCAGTGCAATTGCGACCTTGTTGGAAGATTCGGAGATCGCTAATGACAAGCTGCGATTCCTTATCAAGCTGGAAACACTGATTTTCGGATCTTTCCAATATTTTCATGATCTAATAGATAAATATATTGAAAACAAAATAGCCTGTCCCTTGGGAAAGATATCGATACAAGAAGGAATCGCAAGAGAAGAAGGCTACAGAAGATTTTTAGAGGAGATAGATTGCATCAGAATGTGCTCGTTAGATAAATTCTTAAAGAGTAAGAAGAGTCAGCTAAAACGATTAATAGAGGAGGGGGAAAAAGACCCTCATGATAAGAACAAAGGATTTCAAGAAGCTTTATTATTGATCAAATCTGCCATTGGAACTCTTGACACTCTCAAGGCAAAGAGCAATTGCATGAAGATTGGCGATGTCATTATTGCTTTAGAAGTCCCGAAACGTCTGAAAATATTGACGTTTGACAGAGGGTTTGAGAGTAGCTGCCAAATTCTAGGCAAAAGATTAATTGTACTTCCCTCCCTTGCAACATTAAGAAAATCAAGAGCACCAGCACCACAACCAAGCTGAGAGTTTGGGGTCACCCATTACAGGTCACCTATCAAAAAAAGGACATGTATGGCCCGGTTCCCCCGGCTAAACTTTCCACACGTCCTCAAAGAAAAAGAAGAGAATGGGTATGGCGAATACCTTATAAAAGATGATGGTAGAGATTGATTCATGGATGGAGCACATTTGGCTGAAGGTTGTGAAAGAAGAATACGACAGCAGCAGGATTCTTGTGGAATCCAATTTACATTCGCCGGTTTACTTTCATTTAAATATGCGGGGACGTAGTTGAAAATTAGCACTTTTCAGAAATGCATCTGGGGCTTGAAAAATTGAGATTTGTTGGCATCCATAAAAAAGTTGGCCCTGCCCTGAAGTGTAGCGCCAAGGGCATAGAGCAGAGCGTCGTTTATATTTATTCTCTTTTGGAGACAAGAGATTTAATGTATAATGATTTAAAGAAGTGCCATAAATATCGGCTCACTTGGATTTACCCCGTAGAAAGCCCCACCCTTTATGGTGGGGATGAAGAAAAAAAGTTCATTCCTTATTGAAGGTGGGGTTCAAAGCCCCGCCCTTTCTAACGGGGTTTACTTGAAATTTCGGGAGGTAAGGAAGTGAAATTTAATCGAATCACAGTCAATCCTAATCAGATGGGAGGGGTCCCCTGCGTCCGCGGATTACGCATTCCGGTAGCCACTGTTATAGGAATGATAGCAGATGGCATGACAGAGGAAGAGATTCTGAGGGCATATCCAGATCTTCAGCCTGACGATCTCCAAGAAGCTCTTCGGTATGCTGCTGAAGCGGTGCGAGAACGGGAGCTCCCACTGGTGACTGGATCATGAAGTTCCTTGTGGACAATGCTCTATCTCCATTGGTGGCCGAGGGCTTAAGGCAAGCTGGTCACGATGCGTTGCATATCCGAGATTATGGATTGCAAAAGGCTCAAGACGAAGAGATTTTCTCACTTGCTGAAACTGAAAAGCGAATCCTTATATCGGCGGATACCGACTTTGGAGCATTCCTGGCATTATGGAGAAAGAGTAAACCCTCCGTTATTTTGTTCAGAAGGGGATCAGATCGCCGGCCCGCTAAGCAGGTCACTCTCTTGTTGTCAAATCTCTCGAAGATACAGGAGGCGCTGGAGCAGGGGAGTATCGTAGTGCTTGAACAAACCCGTCTACGAATCCATAGCTTGCCAATCAATGATTAGTTTGAAACGTCTACCTGTCATCCATAAAAAAGTTGGCCCAGATTTCCCCGGCGAAACCTTCCGCGTCCTAAAGGAAAAAGAAGAGAAACAGTACGGCGAATACCCCACCCGCCGCCTTGTTCTGGAAGCATGGGATAATCTATGAATAAAACGACCGTGTAAGTATGGATGTGGAAATGACGAGAGTAGAACATACTGCATCAAAAGGGTTTGAAGAGAGGAAGAGGAATTAAGTATGGCCAAAGTAGTTGATTTTCTAGTTGTTTTTTGTGAAGGCTTAAGAAAACGCCATTATCATGAAACTGAAAAAAACAGAGTTACATATTTTGCTGTTCAATGAGAGGTAAACGTTGAAGGCGAGTGGAAAGCAGTTATAAGATATGACTGCTCTCATCGCTTTTCACATGTGGATAAATATGATATAAAAGGCAATAAAACAAAGACAGCTTTAGACTTGAGTTTTGAAAGCGCTTTAACTTATGGTGATTGGGATATCAATGAAAATTGGTTAAAATATAAAGAAGAATTTTTGAAAGGGGTGTAATATGAATGATTATATAAATTTTGTAGCAATGGTCTCAACAGAGTTTCATAGATACCTTATGGAGAATGAGGAATTTGCTGAGAAGATACCCACCAATGCCCTTGTCATATTTCAGATTGAAGGAGAGGATGATTTTAACAATTGGCATAAAGAAACCTCCCTGAAGAATCGGGAGTCAGACCAGCCAGTGGTCCTGGTTAATGTGAAAAGGTGGAGAAAGCATTCCTCCATTGAAGAATTAAATCTGGCCGAAGCAACACGGTAAACAGCCTCCTTACCAACAGAGAAAACAGGACAGTTCTATCAGTACGGGGTAAGGCATAAATAAGTATTTATAGTCTTACCCATGACGAGCTTCGCTACATTCTCGATCCGAAAGATTTATATGGCCCCGATTTCCCCGGCGATACCTTCTGCGCCCCGCTATAAATGAGGGACACATCTGGCCAAGAGAGATTTGAGAATGCAAAAATGATATATAAAGAAAGGAAATCCAATGTCAAGAAGGCCACGCATAGGATCAAAAGGGAAATGCTCACTTTGTAAATCCACATTTGATAAATCGGGTATGACAAGACACCTGCAATCATGTATGGGAAGAACCCAGATTGATGATGAGGAATCCAGCAAGGGGTCAACTTCTCTCTTTAAATTCTTCCATTTTATAGTAGAGGGATATGAACTACCAGAATATTGGATGCATCTCAAAGTATCAAGCCATGCACGTTTTGGAGATTTGGATAGCTTTCTCAGAGAGATATGGCTTGAGTGTTGTGGTCACATGAGTGCTTTTAGCATTGGGAGAGATGAGTTAAGCATGAACAAGAAGCTTACGTATATTCTTCGCCCCGGGATGGAACTGCGTTATAAATATGATTTTGGTAGTACCACAGAACTCACGCTGAAAGTTGTTTCTGAGTTTAAAAGCAATATAAAAACAGGTGAAGTGGAGATTCTGGCGAGAAATGATCCACCACAGATTATATGCTCACATTGTGATAATCTGGCTACACGCATCTGTACAGAATGTATTTATAGTGATGCAGGATGGCTTTGTGATGACTGTGCTGAAGATCACAAATGTGGTGAAGACATGTTGCTTCCAGTGGTAAATTCACCCAGAACCGGGGTGTGCGGATACGTAGGATAATATTATTTTGCCTGAGGTTGAGTTCTAACGTAAGTTTGGGGCACTTTGAGTAGAATGAGGGGCCATATGGCAGCAAATTGTAAGTGCTGTAGGAAAAATAGGGACATTTTCTATAATGACATCAATACCAAGTTAAATAATTATTTATCGACATTGTTATAGCTCTAAAGGTGTGGGACGATGAAATTATCAGAGGAAAATACCAACTTATTTTATAAGCTGATGTGGGGAGTGCAATTTTACCTCAATCAACAACTCCAAGTCCGACCATATGTTCACTCTGCTCAAGAGTATGCGGCTTTGCCTATGTCGGACAAGGCCCCGGTGCGGGATGCCTTATGGAAAAACCCGAAACTAATAGATGCTTATCTTGATTTGAATCCAGACCATTTGCCCGCTGAGGAGCAAGAAATAATTTACAAGTGGAAACAGTTTATCGCTGATACCTTCCATATTTTTCGTTTTTTAAAGAATTATACGATCTTTATAGGCAAGCGCTCACAGGTCTATGGTGTCGTGGGCTTGAACAATAGCTTAGCGGAACTCTTCATTGGACGGCCGTTGCCGATTTTGGTGGAGGCTGTGCTGTTACCGTTCAAGGGGCAGATCATATATGATGGTCTGTTGAGGCCCCATGACATCTTTTTTGGTAGTGGTGTCCGGTCTGATCTGAATGAAACGTATATGATAGCCAAACAAAACGGTCGGATCATTACAACACTCGAACCAGGCGCCACTGTCCCAGGGGTCGAGAGAGCAGAAAAATCCAGCCAAGAGTGGATTAAGAAGGTTGAGGAGATTGCAGAGTCAAGTCAACAAATGCACGGAGGACCTGCTATTCAGAGTGCAGCACTTACGTTGCTTCGGGCGAGTGCAAAAGTGGCGGAAGCAGCGCTGAAGCGGGTGGATGAAGAAGACCTTTGGTGGTTGGTGGCACAGGCAAAAAGGGCACTCCGCCGGTTACAAACTGTATTGGAACGTGCAAACCAGTGAAAGTATAAAGGAAGAACAAGGTTGCAAAAATGGCTTCCAAGGGTAAAAAAATCCGAGTCAGGCAATCGAATATGAGAGCACGGGTGTCAGGCCTACACTATTGACAGAAACGAAAACAAACATAGAGCACAGGGCATGGGATTAATTCCTGGCGAAACCGGCGAAACCTTCCGCATCCTCAAAGAAAAAGGAGAGACAATACGGCGAATACCGCACCCGCCGCCTGGTGTTAGTGGCGTGGGATGCTATAGAAAAAGGCGATCTATAAAAAGAGGAGCTTTGGGGGGTGGTTTCACACAAAGGACAATTGAGGATGAAGTAGGGGAGAGGCGGGCTGACCCGGTTCCCATATGCCTTGCTGAGGCTTTCCTACCGACCCAGAATCTCCCGGGCAATAATCAGCTTCTCAATCTCCTTGGTTCCCTCGACGATCTCCGCAAGTTTGACGTCTCGATAAAGTCGCTCAATCCCGTATTCGCCCAGATAGCCATACCCGCCATGGATCTGCACCACCTCATCGATGACCTTGACTCCCACCTCTCCAGCAAACCATTTGGCCATGGAGATGAGTTTGGGGTCCACTTTCCCGTGATCCACCATCCAGGCCACCTTATAGCAAAGGGCTCTCGCGGCTTCGATCCAGCTCGCCATCTCTGCTAATTTAAACTGAATCGCTTGAAAACTGCCAATGGGATTTCCGAACTGTTTTCTCTGTTTCGAATAGCTGATGGCCTTCTCCAATCCACCCTGGGCGGCCCCAACATTGATGACAGCCACCGTGACTCGTGTTCGATTAAAAACAGCCATGAGTTGATAAAACCCCTCTCCTTCCACGTCTCCTATTAAATTCTCTAAAGGAACCTCCACCTCAGAAAAATGGAGTTCCGATGTATCCGAAGCCCTCATTCCCAATTTTCGTTTCAATTGGTTGGCCTCAAATCCCCTCCGGTGGGTCTCGACGAGTATGGGGCTCTGACGTTTGGACTTTACCCTCTCATTTTCATTCGTGAGGCAGAGGACGATGATGAAATCGGCAATGCTGCCGTTCGTAATAAACATCTTATTTCCATTGATCACATAATGATCCTTTACCCTCCGGGCTGTGGTGGTGATGGAGGCTGCATCGCTCCCAGCATCCGGTTCGGTAATCGCCATTCCCATGATGGTTTCCCCCTTGGTTAAGCCAGGGAGATATTTTTTCTTTTGCTCTTCTCTTCCATATAAAAGGATGAACTCTGAGCCCAACGTTGTAAGGATAACCCCTGCACATCCAGCATCCACTCTGCAGAACTCTTCCATGATGAGAACATTTTCCAGAATGCCCAGGCCTGGCCCTCCATAGGCCTCATCAATAAAGACTCCTACAAACCCGAGTTCACAGGCCTTTTTCCATAGTGCCTTGGGGAATGTCTCATTGATGTCGCACTCTTCAGCCACTTCTGGGAATGCTCCTTCTGCAAATTCACGGGCAGCCTTTTTGATATCCTTCTGTTCATCGGTAAGTTCAAAATCCATCTCTAACCCCTTTTAACGCTATCAATGCCGAATTCCAAAGCTAAAAGTTCAAATCAAATCCAAAGCCCAAAAAATGGTACTCAAGGCTTTAGCCTTGATGAGGATCAACCCTGAAAGGGTTGAGTTACAAAATTTTGAACTTTGACATTCCTTTGCCATTTGCCTGCCTGCGGTAGGCAGGGGGTTTGAAATTTGGAATTGATGTTACCGTCTATAGTCTTCCCAAGAGCTCCCGGGCAATGGTATTTTTTTCGATCTCTTTGGTTCCCTCATAGATCTCGACGATCTTAGCATCTCGATAGAAACGCTCAATATCATAATCTGCAATATACCCATACCCACCGTGAAGTTGAAGGGCATCATTGGCCACTTTGACTCCAACTTCTCCAGCAAAATATTTGGCAATGGAGATGATTTTTGGGTCCACCTTCCCGTTATCAATCATCCATCCCGCCTTATAATAGAGGACCCTTGCAGCCTCCACCCAGGTGGCCATCTCTGCGATCTTAAATTGGACGGCCTGAAAAGCACCAAGGGGTTGCCCGAATTGCTTTCTCTGTTTCACATGTTTGATGGCCATATCCAGAGCCCCTTGAGCCACACCAACCCCCTGTGAGGCAGCAATGACCCGGTTGATATTAAAGAGCTGCATCGTCTGATAAAAACCCTGCCCCTCTTGGGTTCCGATGAGGTTTTCCTTTGGAACACGAACATCACTAAAATTTAACTCGGCCGTATCCGAAGCCCGGATGCCCAACTTTCCTGTAATCTTGGTGGCCTCCACACCGGGGCGATTCGTTTCGATGATGAGGGCACTGAATCGTTTTAGACGCGACTCGGCTTCCGGGTTGGTGAGACAGATAACCACGAGATAGTCAGCAATCGATCCATTGGTGATAAACTGTTTCGTCCCGTTGACGAGGTAGCCATCCTTATCTTTTTTTGCCCTCGTCGAAATCGAAGTGATATCACTTCCCGCATCAGGCTCTGTGATCGCAGTTCCCATGATCGCCTTTCCTTTGGGAAGGGGAGGGAGATATTTCTTCTTCTGCTCTTCCCTCCCAAAGAGCTGAACGATCTCTGAACCAAATACAGAAAGGAGGATATTTCCACATCCTGGATCCACTCTCCAGAACTCCTCCATCACCATGGAGTGTTCAAGGATCCCCAGGCCTTGCCCCCCATATTCCTCTTTAATAAAGAGGCCGATAAAGCCCAATTGGCAAGCTTTTTTCCAAAGTTCCCTTGGAAATTCTTCTTTGCGATCATATTCCCGGGCCATTTCTTGAAACTCCCCTTCGGCAAATTCCCGGGCTGCTCGCTGGATATCCCTCTGTTCATCAGAAAGTTCAAAATCCATTTCCCCCTCCTAATCAGGCCATTAAACCTCTGGATGATCATAAACAAAGGCTTCATTCCTGTAAAGAAAAAATGTAAAGAAAAAAAGTTGAAGTTGTAGAATTCATCAATTATAGTATTAAAAATGAGTGCAGTCAGGAGAGCGAGATGATTGTCAAACAATATGAGGTGGGAAATTTTGCAGTATTTTGTTATCTAATCGGAGATGAAGAGACCCAGGAGGGACTGCTCATCGATCCTGCGGATGATGCGGACAAGCTCCTTTCCCAAGCCAAATCCCGCGGCATCGAAAAAATCAAATTTGTCGTCAACACCCATTCCCATGTGGACCACATCATGGGGAACGCAGAGATGGCGAAGAAGACCGGGGCTAAGATCATCATTCATGAAGAGGAAGCCCCTTACCTCGTCCGTACGCCTCCCGATCTTTTAATGATGTTCAAGGCCACACCCTCTCCCCCTGCTGATATTATGGTGAAGGAAGGCGAGGTCATTCAGTTGGGCCAAATCGGGCTTAAAGTGATCCACACCCCAGGACATTCCCCGGGAGGAATGTCCCTTTATTTAGATGGGATGGTATTTACAGGCGACACCCTCTTTGTGGGTTCCGTTGGGAGAACCGATTTCCCGGGGAGTTCATGGGATGTGTTGGAAGCGTCCATTCGGAAAAAGCTCTATGTCTTACCTGGAGAGACCGTGGTCTTCCCCGGTCATAATTACGGATCCACACCTACCTCAACCATCCAATACGAGAGGCGACACAATTCCTTTGTCCGAGGATGAAGACTTAAATAATCATTGAAAAATGTAAATTGCAAAGTGAAAAGTACAAAATGAAAAGAAGGAAGCATCTCAGATGGCTCCTTCCTATTTTTATTCTTGTTGCCTTTCTTTCCTTCCTCTATTTCTCTTGGATGCCGGATCTTTCAAAGCTCAAAAAAGAAAACCCCAAAAAGACAGCACTCATGGAATATCGAGAGAAGGCATTCAAAGAGAAAAGGAAACCGTACAGGATTTATCAGAGTTGGATGCCCTTTTCGAAAATATCCCCTTATCTCGTCAAGGCCGTCCTCATCGCAGAAGATGATAAATTCTGGAAGCATGAAGGCTTTGATTACGAAGCCATTCAGAAAGCCATTGAAAAAGACGTTAAGGCCAGAAAATTTAAGTTTGGCGGAAGCACCGTCACCCAACAGCTTGCAAGAAATCTTTATCTTTCCCCCGAGAAGTCCCTGATCAGAAAAATCTCTGAAGTCATCATCACCTGGAGAATGGAAAAGGTTCTTTCAAAAAAACGAATCCTGGAGCTCTATCTCAATGTGGCGGAGTGGGGAGAAGGAATATTTGGTGTGGAAGCCGCCTCGAGACATTATTATGGAAAACCTTCTTCTGAATTGACTCCTGAGGACGCAGCGAGGCTGGCATCGGTCCTCCCGAATCCAAGAAAGTACAACCCGGTTGGAGATCAGCGATATGTGATCAACCGTTCCAATCTCATTTATAGCATTATGATTCAAAGGGGAATTGTCATCCCCGAATATCAAGAGGTGACAGGAGAAAGCGAATCCTCCCCTTCGGAAAAAAGTGAAGGGCTTGAACAGTGAATTTAACAAAAAAGAATCTCCTCATCACAGGACTTCCCGGCGTGGGGAAGACGACCCTTATCAAAAAACTTTCTGAAGCGTTGAAGAGTTTTTACCCGGTGGGTTTTTATACGGAGGAGATAAGAGAAAGAGGTGAGAGAAAGGGGTTTGAGCTCATCAGTCTTGAAGGAAAGAAAGCACTCCTTTCTCATAAAGACATAAGAAGCCCTTACAAGGTTGGTCAATACAATGTGGACATCAAAAGTTTTGAGGACTTTATTGACTCGATTTCGTTCTCCAACCCTTCTACCCATCTCATTATCATTGATGAGATTGGAAAAATGGAATGTTTCTCTGATCGATTTAAGAAACTCTTAAAAGAAATTCTGGATTCTGAAAAATGGGTAATAGCCACCATTGCCTTAAAGGGAATCGGGTTGATCGCAGAGGTAAAGGAAAGAAAGGATGTCACGCTCTTCGAGATAACAAAAAAGAATAGGGATATTGTATTTCGGGAAATCCTGAACTCGATGGAACGAAGTAATGTCAAATGTCAAAGCTCGCACGAAGTGATGAACCGAAGGTGAATCAAGTTCAAATGAAATCCAAACTCAAATCAATGACAAATGAATCAGTCTGTAACTCAACCCTTTAGGGCTGATCTTAATCAAGGCTAAAGCCTTGAGTTACAGCATCTTGTTTAAAGATATGCCTGAAGAAAGATTAAAGGTCATCGCCTATTCAGGTTACCGGGGTGAGGAGACTCCAAGGACAATCTTTATTCACAAGAAAAAGATTGAGGTCCTGGAAATTCTAAAGATGTGGACCGAAGAAGGGGTTAAAGACAGGAGGAGAAACAGGCTCTTTAAAGTGAAAGGAAGCGATGGGTTGATCTATACGATATATTATGATGAAAAGTTCATGGAATGGTTTTGTAAAGTTGAAGAGTGAGAGGCATATCAAGGCTATGCCACTTTGTAAATCAACGGATGATAGCTTGGCTCAGGGATAGGTTTCCGATTCTTCTTCGCTGCCGCAAGCCATGCTTCTTTTGCCTTCAAAACCTCCGTGAGGGCTTCTTCGGGTGTATCCCCGAACGCTGAGCAGTGCTTCAAGTCAGGAATATCCGCAATATAACCTTTGTCCTCCTCACTATAGAAAACGTTAATATGGTAGTCCTTCATACCTGCTCCGAAGATAGAATTGCCAATAATCGAATATGGTTTATAATATATACCACATTTAAACTTTTTGGAAGTGGGGCACAGGAAGGAACACATGTTAAACTTAACATTGTCAATCAGTTTGATGGCGATTCTCTTAGGCCCCATCGGTGAAATAGATCAAAAAGTCATCCAGGTCCTAAAGGATGACTTAAACAAGGTGTTTAAAAAGCCAGTAGTTATCGGTAAAGGAATGGCCGAACCGGATTATGCCTATCATAAAAAAAGGAATCAGTATTTATCCACAACGATATTAAATGCCCTCATGGAGCAAAAAGAATACGCCCCTTATGAAAAAATCTTAGGGATTGTGGACCGCGATTTATTTGTCCCGGAGTTAAATTTTGTCTTCGGCCAAGCAAGCCAAAGAGTCGCCATCATTTCCCTCACTCGACTCCGACATGCATTTTATAATCTACCGGAAGACCAGATACTTTTTCGCCGGAGGGTCCTCACCGAAGCGGTTCATGAATTAGGGCATACTTACGGATTGGGGCATTGTGGAAACCCTCGATGTGTGATGTTCTTTTCAAATAGTCTAACGGATACGGATAGGAAAGGCTCGGAATTCTGCCTGAGTTGTGAAGGCAAGCTCCAAAAGTTCTCTACACATCATCCTTGAATTAAAATAATCCCTGCCACCCAGGCGCCCTATTGCCAATAGCCTGGAATCCAGACCCTCTCCCAACCATAAGGAGTCCATATCTCCTCCCAGTGCCCCGGGACCCAATCTCTATAAGGTTCTCTGTAATAATAATCTGGTCCATAGTAACGGGGTGGAGGATAGTAGATGGGTGGAGGATAGTACCCTCGGTAATAAACCGGAGGAGGCGCCACCCATATAGGCGGAGGAGCAATAAAAATCCCGAAATGGCCATGTCCCCGCCAGGCAAAGGCTGACCCGCTCGATAGAAAAATAGCCAATAAAATCAAGCTGATCATTAATAATTTTTTCATTCTTATCCACCTCCCATAATCTAAATCTATTTTACCACATTTTGGCTTTTTCCTCTATAACCCAATTTCTTCGTTATCTATTTAGACGTAACTGGGGAAGAATTTATTCATCCTTCCTTTTCTCATTCTGTCAGGCTCGCCACTAAACTACATCAAGCTTTTTTGATCACAGCGGTGACAAGCTGGATAGCATGGTCAAAGTCATCGACGTTTACGGATAATCTCTCGAACCTCCTGCTCATAGCCTGAAATGCCAGGCGCTTCAGTCAGTTCCCGGAGCAATTCCATTGTTGCATCTGCCATAAATGATCCTCCTTATTATCTCCCTTTTCTTTTTTCAATCTCCCTGTTCTTTAACTCCGACCTTCTGATCTTCCCCGTGGACTGTCCGTGAGATTGGGCGATCAAAGATTTTCCTCCAAAATAATCGATCTGTCCGGGATTGTCTGCTTCCCATTCATCTACCAATTGAGCAAAATTACGAAAAATTTGTGATGAAAAAAAGGAGCCTGGAACAATGCCATCTGCCCATTCGACCTCGAGGTACAGGAACAGCATCTCTTCATAAGGATTCGGATCAATATGGGTGTTCTCAGCCCCACTCCAGATGTGGATATGGCACCTTCGAGCTAAAGCTTCTAACAGGGTCGTCTTCCCTGACCCATTTTCCCCGATAAAAAAGGAGACGGGCGAAGAAAATGGGATGCTTTGAGTTTGCTGAAGAACATCAATGTTGAAGGGATAATGATTCCTGGTTGGGTATTATGAAGTAAAGAACCCCGCCCACAGGGCGGGGCTTTAAACCCCAAATTCTCTAAACCAAAAACCCAGATCCCGAATCAAGTTCGGGATGACAAAACACAAGAGGAAAACCCTATTGTCATGCTTGTTTCAGCATCTGATTAAGGCTTTTCTGCCTTTGGCAGACACATCTTTCATCCCTGTGCCTGCCTACCGGCAGGCAGGCACAGGGCGGGGCTTTCAGATGCGTTCTTAATAAAAACGAGGCGGTTTAATACGCTCAATAATCAGGTTACTCTTTTCGAGGTATTATAAAGATTGCTGATTGGAGTTACGGATGTAGAAAATTATCTCCTACCTAATATCGTTACGCGGGCGACCGCATTTCTTTTCAGTTTATCTTTTACATATACGATTCTCACCCTGTCTCCAAAAAAGGGAAGCCTCGAATCCAGATGGGTTCGATGACCTATCCAGAAGACTGAAACCCTGCCATTGTTTCCTCTAACCTGGAGCATATTCCCCTCTGTGGCAATTACCCTCCCATAATAGACACTGGCTTTGGCCTCTACAACATTTAGCAGAAGAGAAAATACGATCAGGATAAGAAATCCAATCACCACAATTCTTTTTCCATTTCCCATTTTAAGCGCCCTCCCTTTTCTTCCCCCAAGCTTTCACTATGGCGGAATAGCTTTTGGGATTTAAGCCGCTATTACTAAAATTTGCTGAAGTAATTTTTTTCTTAATGAAACCGCTACCGGTTTCTTCAGACTCCCTCGATGGCGTAGGATCGATTTTGTTCTGACTTTCAAATTTACAAAAACTCCTGCGGGCTGCAAAAACAGCCATTTTCATCAATGCATGAGATGACCAAATAAAATGGCCCAAATTGAAAAACATTTTGGGACAGCCTCTGTGTCCCGATTTCCCCTATTTTAACTTGACGGGACTCATCCGTTCTCCTATGCTGAAAACAGGATCAGGAGAATCTAAATTTTGGTTTTCAGAAAGGGGATCGCAAATAAGTGATGGCATACAAATTAGAACCTAAGACAAACAGACAAACTTCAACCGGAAGATATCACCCGCTGGGTTCCACTTTATACGAGGATGGTGTTAATTTTGCAATTTTTTCGCAGTATGCCAGCGAGGCATTTCTTCTTTTATTTGACAGACCAGACGTTGGACCCACAGACATCATCAAGCTCGAAGATCGCACAAAGTACATCTGGCATGTATTCGTCCATGGATTAAAAGCTGGACAGCTTTATGGATACAAAATCAAGGGTGATTTCAATCCTGTCTACGGTATGCGCTTCAACGAAAATAAATTTCTAATCGACCCTTATGCAAAAGCGGTCACGGGCAAGTTTAAAAACATTGATAACCTCCTTCTTGCCTATGACCCGATTTCATCCCTGAGAGATCTTTCGAAGGACGCCCGTGACAACACTTCGGTTGCGCCCAAGTCCATTGTGGTCGATGATCATTTCGACTGGCAAGGAGACGTTCCTCCGGATATTCCCCTTCACGAATTGATTATTTATGAAGTCCATCTAAAGGGATTTACGGCCCACAGGTCATCAGGTGTCAAAAACCCCGGGACCTATCTGGGCTTTATTGAAAAGATTCCTTACCTTAAGGATTTAGGAGTAAATGCCGTGGAGTTCCTTCCTCTCCATGAATTCTATGTTGAAGATTTTCTGCTCAGCAAAGGGCTCACCAATTATTGGGGGTATAATACCATAGGTTTTTTTGCACCCGAATCATCCTACAGCACAAAAAGGTTCCCCGGTTGTCAGGTGGATGAATTGAAGACCCTTGTGCGCGAACTTCATAAGGCAGGGATGGAGATCATCCTTGATGTGGTTTATAACCACACAGCAGAAGGCAACGAGCTTGGACCGACTCTCTGTTTTAAGGGTATTGATAACCCCACCTATTACTGTCTTACAGGAACTCCCAGAGAACCCTATCGTTATTATATGAACTATACAGGGTGTGGGAATAGTCTTAATCTTGCAAACCCCCATGTCATTCGACTTGTTATGGATTCCCTTCGCTATTGGGTGGAGGTCATGCATGTGGACGGATTCCGTTTCGACCTGGCATCGGTCTTGGGCCGCGAAGAGGGTCTCTTTCACAAATCTGCTTCCTTCTTTGATGCGATCTCCCAGGACCCTGTATTAAACCATGTAAAACTAATTGCTGAACCCTGGGACATCGGAACCTATCAGGTCGGGAATTTTCCTGTGGACTGGTCTGAATGGAATGGAAAATTCAGGGATATGATAAGAAGATTCGGCAAAGGGGATGGAGGACAGGTAAGGGATCTCGGATGGAGATTAACGGGTTCTGCCGATTTGTATGGAGAGGACGGAAGATCTGCCTATAACAGCATCAACTTCATCACCTGCCACGACGGTTTCACACTCAATGACCTGGTCACTTATCATGACAAACATAATGAGGCGAATCTTGAAGATAACCGTGATGGGACCAATGACAATAGCTCATGGAACTGCGGTATCGAAGGAAAAACGGATGACATCAATATCAGTAATCTTAGAAAACAACTTATAAAGAATTATGTCTGTTATCTCCTTTTTTCATGTGGTACGCCAATGACTCTCGGCGGCGATGAATTCATGAGAACACAGAGGGGAAATAACAATGCCTACTGCCAGGATAACGAGATCAGCTGGTTTCAATGGGACGAGGTCAAGAAAAATTCGGACATTTTCAATTTTTTCAAGAAGGCAATCGCTTTTGAAAAGAGATGCACCATTCTTCAGAGGAGAAAATTCTTTTTCGGAGAAGATTTAGATGCTGATCATATCCCGGACTTCACCTGGTTCGGAAAAGATCTTGGAAAACCTTCCTGGGAGGACCCTGAACTGCGTACCTTATGCTTTCAGCTCGATGGAGGCGAAGAGAGATGTGAATTGGGTGATTATCATCTCTTCTTTATCCTGAATGCTGATTTTAATTTACAACCCACCACGCTTCCTCAACTTGCAAAGGGCAAGCAATGGTATCGAGTCATTGACACAAGCCTTAAGAGCGGAGAAGACTTTCTTGACGCCGACAAAGAAATACCGATCGATTCTCCCGATCATTACCTCGCCAATCCGAGGAGCACTGTTGTTCTGATTGGTAAATGAAGAATTTAGGTCAATCTATTGAAGAGGTGATCCCAGCGCTTCTTACTTAATTGAATTTTTCAACAGAAACGAACGAAGGTAAAATTCAGGCGCGAAATAGATCAATTTTCGAGGTGAAATCAACAGCAGGCCAAAAATCCAAAATTGGGATGTGTCCCTTTTTTTCACTAATTTTCAAAGTTTTGGTTTTAAAATCGAGGAGCCTTTTCTGATCATCATCCTCAGAGCGCTTGGAGGGAAAGTGGACGTTTTTAGATACTCATGAAAGAGTTCTTCCCCCAGCTCATCTTTAAAAATATTGTCCATCATCTTCCGTAAGGTCACTTCATACAGGCAGGCGCCGACACTATCTTTATCCATGATATTTTAAGCTTCACCACGGTAAAAAGTAGAACCATTGCTTTTTTCTCAACATGACTTTCCACCCCAGCAAGGTGTGCAATTTTCTTTGCAGATTCGATTTCTATTTTATGTCTTTGCCCATAATCAAATGTAACCACATGAATTCTTTTAAATTTCTCCTTTGTCCAATAAAGGCATGTAGTTGAATCCTGGCCTCCGCTAAAAATGACCAGACAATCAACATTTTTTTTGACAATATTATTACTCATGCCTTCTTCCCCTGGGAGGGCCATCTATTCCCCAAACAAAAGCGGGTTAAACCTCTTCACCCTACCTTGCCATGGGTGAGGGGGCCAACAACCCTGCCAATGCCCCGACCGCTGCTGAGCCTAAGGCGATTAATCCTTCGGGAATGGTGGCCGCTGTTTTAATGCTCAAGTAGAAGCCCCCGATGATGGTCAACAGAACAGCAAAACCGAGGAATGCCACCACTAAGCGAAAGATCCATCGGTCCGATTGAAGCGGTGTGGATAACTTCTGGAGGCTCCCAAGAAGTTTGATCTTCTGATCCGGGGGTAATGAATTATCGTTGGTCACTTGCTGAATTAAGTCTTGGAGTGTGTCTTTAATATTGTTGGCCATTTTTTACCTCCGTTTCCTTACGAATAACGTGACCGTGTCCGTGTTCCGTGTCCGTAACTAATAATCCCCCCTCCCCCCCCTTTACAAACGGGGGGTAGTTCGGGAATAAACCTAATCACTATTTCGGGACGGAAGGCTTCGGTTCCGGAGCCAGATTTGCGAACAGGTTTTTTGTTTGCATCCAGCACCGATACATACCAACGACCTTCTTTAAAATTCTTTTTAAAACTCTGAGTGCGCCATGCAAAAAAGCCCTGCTTCCTGAATTGGTTTTTTATCGCACTGGCTTGTTCTAACCACCCCTCTTTCGTAATCCCGATGTCAATCATATCGGTTACCCCTTTCTCTGAAGCCCAGGCATGATAGATGGACATCTGCCCCTTTGCTTCAAGCATGGTCAGGACCCGTTCCCCTGCCCTGATCTCCATCCAGAGAAATACACCTTCTCCCTTCTTAATCTCGGCAACACCTGAAAAGGGATCCATTGGTTCCCGTCCTTGAACACCTTTACAAAAGGATTCTCTTTCCACCTCAAATAATGGCTGGGCACTGGCATAAGGTACGAGAATATGTAGTACCACCAGGATGAAACCTATTGAAAGAAAACATCTCATTTGTCCAATTAATCACCCTCACCCACATCCTCTCCCCTCAAGAGACTGTGTCACAATGTCATTCTGAGGCGTTAGCCGAAGAATCTCTGTTTTCTAACTTAATGACTCTATGAGATTCTTCACGGAGTTTACACTGAGCCAAAAAACGAGACCCTTCCCCTTCGGTTCACTCAGGGTCAGGGTGACACATGGCGAAGGGTTCAGAATGACAAACATAGCATTTCCCTCATTGTGACACAGTCTCCAAGGGAGAGGGGAAAAAGGTTCTCTGTTTATTCCTGACAGGGGACTTTTTTCCCTTCACGCCAATAGGGAAAATCGACATGGGTGATCGTACCGCCAAGATCCTTGTAAAGGGTCATTCTGGACCCTTTATCACAAAGGATTAAGACATAGCTCTCGCCTTCACGGGAAACCCGGACTGGATATTTCTTCACTATTTTGATGATTTTTTTGTCAGGATAGTAATTTTCCAGAATCGAAAAGAATTTCTCAGCACTTAAATCGGATGGAAGAGGCCCTGAGCAGAAAACCAAAGAGAGAATAACGAACGACCCCAGTAAGAAAATGCCAACCCTGTTTCTCATCATCATGACCAATAGACTAAATTTCCGGTCTGCAGACCTCTTCCTGTATCCAAATCACAATTGGTGATACTCGAAAGAAATTGATTAATATTTCCTATGAAAATGCCTTTGGATAAAAAAACCCATTGATCTGTCACATGCTCCACCACTTTGGGAAAAACATCCCTTTCATAGGTTCCGAATTTCCCATCAGGCAGAGGGAGCCTATCCAGAAAAATTTCTCTTTCCTTGGGAGTGATCTCAATGCTTTTCTTATAGGTGAATTTATGTTGTGGGTCAAAAATTCGTCCTACGAATACGGGTCTACCTGCAATTTTAATCCAGTCTTCAAATTGATCATGCCACTCATCAATCTCAGGCCGGTTCTCCTGGTAGTCCACCGGAAAATGGATTTTAAGCATATCTCTCCAGAAGTCGAGCAAGATAGGATGAATTTCATCTTTATCATCAGGATTCGAACAGATCTCGATGATCTTCATCAGGGCGCTATGCTCAATTTCTGCTCCACGCCGGATCTGGCGATAGATGAAGGTATCCTGAATCATTTCACAGTTACGATGTCTTTCCTCATTCCCTTTATAGGGGCCGACAATGTTCAACACAACCGGATGGACCACTAAGTCTGCTGTGACATGGGAAAGATAACCCAGGGTCCAACAGAAGGGAATAATAAATTCTTCTTTCTGGAAACCCTGAGTCCCTAAATCCAGAAGTTTCCGGGCCATGGTTTTAATCACATCCCCTGTATGTCGGTAATGCATGTGGTCGGCCCAATCCTTCTGCTTGGGTTCCAAAAGATCGAGGTAGGGATAATCTGGGCCAACAGAACCAAGGTGAACGAAATGAGAATGGGTGAGGATGGGGCCGCGCAGCTTTTCATTGATATCCTGGTTGCCTCGAAACCATTCGAGTGCTTTTTCTGTAATCATCAAATGGGCATAGGTTCCTGGCATAAAGGACTCACAATGTTGGGTTTTATACGCATCCATATAACTATATAGGAAATCAACTCTCGCGTCAAGAAAGTTAGCGAATCGCTTATGGCCGATATCATAATCCGTAATCGTCATCCTGAACCATGCCCTGAATTAAATTCAGGGTCTACGATTTCAGGATCTATGGGTACTGAGGAGCAGAGATGCTGAAAAAATTTCAGCATGACACGGATATTCTTAACGTTTCGTAATTTGATTACGGATTATGGGGATAGCGAATGGGTTGACATTTAATGGGTAGAGTGTTAGGGGAATAAAAAGGAGAAAACATGTTTTTTTCTATACAGAAGGAGCTATTTGATATCCTGCCTGATCTCACTATTGGAATGGTGGTGGCCAAGGATGTGGACAATACCCATCCCTCCAAAGAGATTGATGACCTTCTCACCCAAGCTGTCGAAGAGGTGAAGAAAAATTTCATCGGTGATAAAGCCCAGGAACATCCAAGGATCAAACCTTGGAGAACTGCCTTCTCTAAATTGGGTATTTCAGGAAGCAAATTTCCAAGTTCCGTTGAATCCATGGCAAGGAGGATTCTCAAGGGAGACCCTTTCCCGAAGATTAACTCTCTTGTAGATCTCTATAACAGTGTCTCCTTGAGATTTTTAGTCCCAATGGGAGGCCATGATCTGGATACCCTCGAGGGAAATATTTATCTCCGGTTTGCAGAGGGCTGGGAGCCCTTCACTCCCATGGGCGGCGGAGAGACAGTGGTTGTGCCAAAAGGAGAATTGGTCTACCGTGACGATCGAGAGGTGCTCACCCGAAATTGGGTATGGCGCCAGTGTGAGAAAGACAAAGCGACCGAGCAAACAAAAAATATCTTCATCCCCATTGATGTTTTGGGCGAAGTGGGAAGAGAGCGAGCCGATGAAATCACTCTGGAGCTCTCTCATCTGATCCCGAAATATTTAGGAGGAATCCTCTTTTCAGCCATTCTCAATAGAGAAAACACTTCTGTAGAGTTTCGTCTCTAAAACAATGATGGGAAGGGGTCATTACAAAAAAGGGGAAGAGCGCACCTCTTCCCCTTTTAAAATTTTACTCTTTCCTCCAGAGGGTAGTTAATCTTCTTTACCGGGGTGGGATTAGTAGCCTTTCTTCTGAATCTCGGCTAAGCCCTCATCCACGGTGAAAACAGCGCCGCATTTTGGACATTTAATCTTGGTGTCTTTTGATATCTGTGCACACCCAAAAGAAAATACTGCTAACATCGCCAATGCCAAAAAAATACTCACCCACTTCCTCATTACCCCTCACCTCCTTTCTTAATTTTTCAGGAAAATCGCAAGGAAGAATATAGTATAGAAAAAACGGATAACAAAAATCCGTTTCTATGTCAAGTAAAAACAGTAAAAAATAAATATTCTTTTCCTGCCCCTTTGGATATCCCTCTATTTATTTCTTTTTTTTCGGTTTAGCCTTCTTCGTTGCCTTCTTCACCTTAGGATGTTTCATCCCGCATGCCATATTTTCGCCACCTCCCTTAACCTTTTATTCTATTGATTTATTTATCCCTTTTAAATTAATATTTGTCAAGAGTTTTCTTATGAAATTTCTGGAAAAACCAGAAATCTCTGATTACACGGATTATCAAATGATTACGCAGAATAAAATGCGCTGAAAATAAAGAAAACTCTGTGTAATCTTTTTTGAAATCTGTGAAATCAAGAGAGCTAAAAGTAGTTTCTCAAAGCTCTCTATCATTTAAAGCTATCGGAGGAAGGTTTATGACAAAAAAGATCCAGATAGACATGAATTCTGATGTTGGGGAAAGTTTTGGCGTTTATAAACTGGGACTTGATGAAGAGGTGATCCCTCACATCACCTCGGCAAACATCGCCTGTGGATTCCATGCTGGGGATCCTGGCGTGATGCGAAAGACAGTCGCCCTGGCAAAGCAATATGGCGTAGAGGCGGGGGCCCATCCTGGATTTCCAGACCTCATGGGATTTGGAAGAAGAAATATCGATGCCACCCTTGAGGAGATTCAGGATTATGTTGTCTATCAAGTAGGAGCTTTGATGGCCTTTGTTCAAGCGCAAGGGCTAAAACTTCAGCATGTAAAGCCTCATGGAAGCCTTTACAATATGGCCGTGGCGAATCCTAAGATATGGGAAGCCATCGCAGAGGGAGTGGCGAAGGTGGATCGAGATATCATTCTGGTAGTCCTGGCCTCTTCAAAAAGGGAAGCTCTTTTAGAGATTGGAAAACGTCATGGCATCCGCATTGCCTTTGAAGCCTTTCCAGATCGAGCCTACAATAAAGATGGTTCTTTAGTCTCTCGAAGAGAGAAAGGGGCGGTGATCCACGATCATAAAATCGTAGCCAAAAGGGCGCTGAAGATGGCCCTGGAGGGAAAGGTGGTCGCCGTGGATGGGACAGAGATTGAACTCAAGGCAGATACGCTCTGTGTCCACGGCGATAATCCTGCGGCCGTTGAGATGGTGAAGAAGATCCGACAGGAATTGAAGGACGCCAGTGTGACCGTCATCCCGATGAAATGGTTTGTCTGATAAACTTATAGGGGTCAAGGGATCTAGGGGTCAAGGGTTCGAGCGAAAAACTTTAAACTCTTTTATGACTGAGTCATTCATTCTTTAAGACTCAAAAGGTTTTTTAAAAAAATAGACAGTTGAACCCACGACCCCTCGGACCCTTGAACCCTTTACATCAATTATTCGGAAAAAACCTTATCATGGGCCTCTATCCTAAAACAATCTTCTATCCCATGGGCGATCGGGGCTTTCTCCTTGAATTCGGAGATGAAATCAGTCGCGAGATCAACGAGAAGGTGAGAAGGATGGCTTTGGCCGTCCAAGCTGAAGCAATTGAAAGCGTCATTGAAAGCGTTCCGACCTATCGGTCTTTGCTCATTATTTACAACCCAGTGATTCTTTCCATCGAGGACTTAAAAAAGAGATTAAAAAAGATAGAAGGGGGGCTACAAACGACTCCTCTCCCAGAGCCCAAATTAACACACATCCCGGTGGTCTATGGTGGGATCTATGGCCCTGATTTAGAAGAGGTAGCGATGTATCAACAGATCTCTCCTGAGGAAGTGATCCAACTCCATTGCAGCAAACCTTATCTTATCTATATGATCGGCTTTATGCCTGGATTTCCTTACATGGGAGAGCTTCCTCAGGCATTGGCGACCCCTCGGCTCAAAACACCGAGGCTAATAGTTCCTAAAGGCTCTGTGGGCATTGCACAAAGGCAGACGGGTATTTATTCCATGGAGAGCCCAGGAGGTTGGCAGATCCTTGGCCGAACCCCGGTAGAACTGTTCGACCCTGAGAAAGATCCTCCGGCTCTTCTTCAAATGGGAGACTTTGTCCAGTTCTATCAGATCAGCGAGAAAGAATTCCATGACTGGAATTCGCAGAGCGCATAGCGCATAGGGTCGGGCCCTACTTGCCCTGTAAGGGGCGGTAGGCTACGCCCTCAAACCATTCTGTGGTTGCCTAAAGGAATTTGTGATGGAGCAAGTCGCAGCCTTTGAAGTATCGGACCCGGGCATTCTGACCACGATTCAGGATCTGGGTCGCTATGGTTTCAGTCAGTTTGGGGTTCCTCCCTCTGGAGCCTTAGACACTTTCTCCCTCAGGGTCGGCAACCTATTAGTTGGAAACAGAGAAGAAGAGGCCTGCCTTGAGGTCACACTCATGGGCTTGAAAATAAAGGCCATGAAAGAGGTCGTCATTGCCATTACGGGTGGAGATCTTTCCCCTACATTAAACGGGGAACCGTTGGAGATGTGGAGAACCCATCTTCTTCTGGAAGGCGATGCCATCACTTTCAAAAAAGTCAAGGCAGGTTGCCGTGCTTATCTGGCTGTGAGTAGGGGACTTGTTGTTCCAAAAATCATGGGGAGCTGTTCAACTTATCTTTCAGGCAATTTTGGTGGTTTGGAGGGAAGACCCCTGAGACGAGGAGACATTCTTTATACGCTCGATATCCCATCTTCTCTTGATAAATTGGGTCTTCGATTTCCAAACGATTGGATTCCTTCTCTAGAGAAGGAGGCGCTTCTCAGGATAATCCCGGGACCTCAGGATCGCCACTTTACAGAAAAAGGGGTTCAAACATTTTGTTCTTCATCCTATCAGGTTACTCCCCAATGCGACCGAATGGGAGTTCGATTAGAAGGACCCAAGATCGAAAGACGATCCGATGTGGAGGAGTCAATCATTTCAGAGGGTTTGATTTCAGGTTCAATTCAGGTTCCCGGCAATGGGAAACCCATCATCATATTAACGGAGCTGGTCACCGGAGGTTATACAAAAATTGCCACGATCATCTCAACAGATTTACCCAAGGTGGCACAACTCAAGCCAGGAGATCAAGTGCGATTCAAACCCATCTCCATTGAAGAATCTCACGATTTGCTGAAAGAACAGGAAGACCGGTTAAAGAATTTTAAAGAGATTCTCCAGCAGCGTTGAGGATTTCTGTTTCCGGAGCATTAGGAACATCGGGAGCATCGGGTGTGGGTGGAGGCGTCTTCGGTTTTGGTTTCCTTGGGCGTGAGCGCCAGCGAGGCTTTGGGGTCTTCCGCTCTTTCCGCTCCTTCGACTCCTTCAATTCTTCTGCTGTGTCCTTTTTCTGTTCCTTCCCAAAACCGACAATGACATAGGTCCCGCTTCGGGCATCGGTTCTAAGTTGGATGATCCCTTCTTTTTCAGCATCTTCAAGGAGGTCACTGAAAGTACGGTAGCCATGGTAGGATTCATTGAAGGAGGGTTTCTTTCGTTTCATCGTCTCTTTTACCATAGAGGACCAGAGCACTTCTTTATTCTCACGGACCAAAGCTACCACAGAGTCCACCAGGAGTTGGAAGGCCTCTCTCTTCTTTTCCGGCAAATCCTGTTCGATCCGGGGAGGAGTCCCGATGGGCCGCTCCAGGTCTTCGTAGTAGATGAACTCGTCACAGTTGTTAACCAGAAGATTGGAGCTCGACTCCTTCATCCCAAGGCCAATGACCCGCTTGCCGTTTTCTTTCAATTTGGAGACCAGGGGCGAGAAGTCGCTATCGCCCGAGACGATGACAAAGGTGCCGATATGTTCTTTGGAGTAACAGAGATCGATGGAATCCACGCAGAGTCGGATGTCTGCGGAGTTCTTTCCAGTCATTGCACGCTTCGGAATTTCGATCAGCTCAATGGCCGCCTCATGGAGGGGTTTCTTATACTCTGAGTAATCGGCCCAGTCCGCATAGGCCTTCTTGACGATGATCTTTCCTTTCTCGACCAAGCGCTCTAAGACCTTCCGGATCTCAAACCGTTTATCCTTCTTGCCCTTGAAACCGAGGGCAAGGTTCTCAAAATCGATGAAGACCGCTAAGGTATGCTCCCCTTCAGCCATGCTCTTTTCCTTTCCTTTTTAGGGTTTGGAACCTTTTCGCCTGAGACAATCGTACAACTAAAGAGAGATTTTGTAAACACATTTGAGATCCAAATTTAGGAGTTTGCTTTAGAAGCCGTGGAACGTTTCGCCAGGAAAATCATGGCCAACTCTTTTATGGATGACTCTTAGCTTACTCCCTTATGCCCCCCTTCCCGATTGTTCAAACTGGGTTCGAGAAGGTAATAGAATATCCATCCACCCCAGGGTCATAATAATTTCCCATCCTCTTCTTTAGAACAAACCCGGATTTCAAGAAAAAATTGAGCGTTTCCTTTCGGGTGACGGCTGTAAGTTTTATACCCATCTTCTTGACTTGTTCAAGAACGGCTTTCCCGATTCCTTTGCCTTGGTATTCGGGTAAGATGCTCAAGTCAACAATGGACTTTGTGCCCCTTCCCCTGCCCTCCAATAGGACATCTCCGGCATATTTCCCATCGACTTCGATGCGATACACGGTGCACGTGGTTAGTACCGTCTTCCAAGTATCTCTATCCCAAATTAAATAGGGCTCGTGATAAATTTTGAACTGGTAATGGTAATAAAAATCAATGTCTGGATCAAGATCTTCTCGTAACGTGATTTCCATTCACTCTTCCGCTCCAGCATTGAGTTGATGGAGGATTCTCTCATTTTTCTAAGATAAAAGAAAGATCTTTGGCAAGAAAAAAAGAAAGGCTCTCTTAATGCCCGTTGCCCTATGCCCCATGCGTGCTTCTGGTAGCCACCCCTTGCGCCTTGCGCTTTACGCCTTACGATCAAAGGATTGCACCATGCTCTTTGCGCCATGCCCTTTGCGATCTTTTGGTTGCAGGACCAACTTTTTTATGGATGACACCTGTCAATAGTGTAGACGCGACATTTAAGCTCCGATTTTAGAAATGTGTGATTGCAAGACCTGACCCCGGAGCCCCGTTGATTCATATTCCCTCAAGCAATTTGGCTACCTGTTCGGGTTCAGGAAGCTGACCTTTTAACTCACTCGGTAAAACTGTAACTATCCGATAGGTTTATTTGATTCCCTCAACGCATATTCCACAATTGTCTTGTCTTTAGATTTGCAGAGAATGATTCCTATCGATGGATTTTCATCTGCCATCCGCACCAGATCATCTAAGGCAGCTAAATAGAATTGCATCTTTCCATAATGATTATGTTTTTTGACCAGCTAATTTCTCGCACCAATGGTGCGAGTTTTTCGTTTGGAGCATAGGTCTCGTAAAAAATTCTCATACGCCAGAGATTTGAGGCAGAAAATCCGGTAATCCCTGGAAATTCAGCCCGTAGATCCTCAGCCAGCCGTTTTACAACGGATTTACCCCATGTCTCTTCTTTTTGTCGTTCTACAATCATCTGCCCGATATCCCAATAGAGCGAAATCAATTCTTTGTTGACCGCTCTCAATGCCTCGTACTGGGCAGAGCGAATACGTTGTTTGATTTTGCCAAGTAATTCCTTGTAATCACTTGGAATTAAATCACTCACTCTGATTTGCTCCTCCTTCACTCATCGACAGAAGTGAATTCTCTTTCTCTTCAGTCTCCTCTCCGGCATCACGCCCCATGCGGTATTTGATGTTTAATTAATGATGAAATCCAGCTTTCTGGGTATTAAGTCTTAAAATAGGAACCCGTCCCTAATTAGCCTCAGCAACTTAACATC